>Ga0153962_1000002_pt1 | contig 40956 bp, 41 predicted proteins | sample TSFL046MetaG_FD_106657 | JGI IMG/M metagenome (GOLD analysis project Ga0153962, IMG submission 106657) | Attine ant fungus gardens microbial communities from Florida, USA - TSFL046 MetaG | ecosystem: Host-associated > Fungi > Mycelium > Unclassified | place: USA: Florida, Withalacochee...
GAGCAGAAAGTAAAAGAAAGCAGTGAAGTTACTTCATTCTATCTGTCCCCGAAAGACAAAAAGGGTCTGCCTGTCTACAAGCCAGGCCAGTACATTACCGTACGTGTGACCGTGCCCGAACTTGGAATAAAGCAGCCTCGTCAGTACAGCCTGTCAGACAGTCCTGATGGCAAATATCTGCGTATTTCTGTAAAGCGTGAGGATTCTCGTGCCGAAAATCAGGATCCTGGCTATGTCTCTTCAGTACTGCACAATGTCATAAACGAGGGCGACACGATTGAAGTCAGCGCGCCAACCGGCAATTTTTTCCTTGTTAATCCTGATTGTAATAACGTTCTTATCAGCGCAGGCATTGGCCTGACGCCAATGATTGCCATGTTGAATCAACTACTTACTGATAAATTCCGACCGGATGAAAAGCCTTCTTTCTGGGATAAACTCAAGTCTCCTTTCCGGCATGCTGAAGAGAACAAAAAGCAGATCACCTTTATACATGCCGCACGCAGTCCGGACGTTCATGTCATGCGCAAAGAAATCCGTGAACTGGCAGACAGGCACAGCAACCTTCAGGTGTATGTTGCCTATGAGTCCGCTCCTGATAATTACATGCCGGGAGAGGAATATCAGATGCTGGGGAGACTGAACCTGAAGGAAGTACCCTCCCGCTTATTGCCGGATGATGCGGACTATTACCTGTGCGGACCCGTTCCTTTCATGCAGCAGCAGAATGCTTCTCTTCTGGACCTCGGTATTCCGCAGGGAAGGATCCACAGCGAAGCATTTGGCACTGGTGGCGTTTCACTTTAAGTCCTGACGGCTCCCTCTCGGGGGAGTTATGGGGGAGATATGATGAAGCTCAACCAGTTTACTGACATTGGCCTCCGCACACTTATCTATCTTACACAGCCAGAGCGTGACTTTCCCTTTACGATAAGACAGGCCGCATCAGAACTTCATGTATCCTCACACCACCTGGTGAAGGTAGTAAATTTTATGGCTAAGCAGGGATGGATAGTGACTGCCAGGGGGCATAATGGTGGTATAGGACTATCATGCAGCCCTGCTGAATATCGCTTAGGGACCATTATCAGAACGCTGGAAGAGCGCGGAAATAATTCATACCAGCTTATAAACTGTCAAAGCATGGCGTGTCCGCTCAGGAGCAACTGTAACCTGAACGCCATACTTCATGGCGCCATGGCCGTATTTACCGATTATCTTGAACGGTACACACTGGCCGATGCCGTTCGGGATCCTCAGTCACTGAGTATGCTGATAAATATCCACGTGGTGCAGAACTGACAGTGCGGCTTAATTGCTGATACCTGCCGCTGATATTTTTCCGCGTAAGGCACACGACGTCACGAAAACCCGGTTTCGCTCTTCCGTGACGTCAGTTATGGACTGTCTGTTACGCCCTTCTTTAATCAGTAAGTTCTGATAAAGCGGGCAGTGTCATCAAGTAGCTCTTTATAGCTCTTTTCCGTTTTAGAAATGTCAAAACCGTGATCAACATTTTTGCTCCAGAGCTCATGATAGCCCGGGTGATAGTTAAGCATGGCTTTTGCTGAAGCTGGCTGAGGCGTAACGTAAGTATCCTGAAGACCAATAGCAAGCAGCAGTGGGCCTTTATATCGGGACAGTTCTGCAGCGGGCGTTATACGGTAAAGGCTTTCAAAAAATCTACCTCGAAGCGGGATTAGAAAATTATCTTCACGTCTTCTGGCAATGAATACCTGATCGCCTTTTTTCAACCCCTCGTTAAATGCCTTTTCACCAAAAATGGCAGTGTAAGCTGCCGGGGGATTAATGCCTGGATTCCATAAAATAACGGATGACAGAGGAAAAGGAGGGGAGGCGGCCACAGCACTGGCAACAATTCCGCCCTGACTGTGCCCGAGCAACGCGATTTTTCTTTGGTTAACCAATCCGGTTTTACGGAGATAATTAAGTGCTGATTGAGTTTGATCAATCTGACTTTCAAGCGTGGTATCCACATAATCTCCGCTACTGTCGCCTGCTCCCATGAAATCTATCCTCAGGCTTGCGATTCCCGTTTCTGCCCAGCGCAGGGACGCATACCGGAGATACCCATCCGGGAAGTAAGCTGTTTTCTGACCGTCCCTTTGATCTGTAAAACCATGAAGAATGAGTACTGCGGGCGGATTTTTAACGTTATCTGGCAGCGTCAGCGTACCAGTTAATGTGACATTCCCGCTGGCAAAATGAATGACTTTTTCAACAGCCATCGCTGAGTAAGAGATGCCGGTAAAGGCCATCATGCAGAAAAAATTCTTCAGGTTCATTATTAATCCTTTTATCTGAAGCTCATGAGATGTAATGCCCTGATGATATCTTCACCAGACTTCCGGTCAGGAACATCGTCTGGAAGTAGCTGACTGATGCCATTCAGGAATGAGGGTTAACTTTTAGACTGCCATGCATGTGAACTGCATGAGTTATTCTCGCTAATGCCTTCCCCAAGAACCGCACGCTTAAGCTGACATTTCTCCGGTTAACTATTCCTCGTGTCCTGCCTGACTGCCACTTGTAGGTTATGCAACCCTCACATACAATCATTTTAAATGAACCAAATATCAAACATGTTCTTTTTTTAAGATTAATTTGTGCTGGATTATTTTTGATATGTCATCAACCGGAGGAGTAATGATTTCAGCAATAAGATACAGGCCAGAAATCCGGGCTTTCTTAATGTCAGTGGCAGCCTGTGTGGTCCTGATAATTGGTATGGGATATGGAAGATTCGCCTTTACAGGCGTAATGCCGGTGATGTTACAGGAGCACATTCTCAGTCTGACAGCCGGTAACTTTGCAGCATCGGCTAATTATGCAGGTTATCTTTTAGGCGCCTTGCTTCTGACTAAGGCAAGGCCCGGTGATGCCCGTTACCTTTGTTTCGGCTCAGTAATAGTCACGCTGCTATGTATTGCCGTACTGGCCTGGTTACGCCTGCCTGCCGCCATAATTACCGTACGGGGGATAGCCGGCATCTGCAGCGCAGTAAGCCTTATTTCGGCCTCTCTGTGGCTACTTCAGCATATGAAGCACACGAACGGAGCACCACTGATGTATGCCGGGGTTGGGCTGGGCATTTTTATATCAGCTGAGTTTATTTCTCTGGGTAAATTCATGGCTCTGTCGAGCCAGGCTATCTGGATAGTTTGCGCAGTGAGTGCCGCCGTTTTTTTCCTGATTATTTTCAGGCTGATCAACAGCCCCCCGGATCTGCTGGCCAGTTACAGCACACAGGTTCGCTCTGGAAGTAAATATGTCCCATGCACACGTACCGCGGCGTATCGGCTGCTGGCCGTATACGGTCTTTCCGGTTTTGGCTACATTATTACCGCCACCTATCTGCCGCTGTTTCTTTCCGGCTCACTGGCCGGTATTGACCCTGTCCAGGTGTGGGCTGTTTTTGGCCTGGCCGCGGTTCCATCCTGCTTTTTCTGGCATCGCTTGGTTCAGACGAAGGGATACCGGGTGAGCTTTATGCTCAACCTTTTTATTCAGGCAATCGGTGTCATTCTGCCGGCATTCAGCCACTCACTTATTTTCTGCCTGGCCAGCGCTCTGCTTGTCGGTTTCACCTTTATGGGAACGGTTACTATCGCGATCCCTGAAGCCAGGCGCCTTGCGACAGCTGTCAGTTTTAACATGATTGCTGCTATGACTGCTGTCTATGGTATCGGACAGATTGCAGGGCCGCTTGCCGCCGGGGCTCTCTATTCTGCTACCGGCTCATTTAACCCCTCTCTCATTGCAGCAGCCAGCTCACTGGCAGTTGCAGGGATCATCATCATGCTTGATACCAGCAATAAAAGTCTCGCTGAGGAAAACATCTTATGAGCCGTTTACTGCTGATCATCGATGTAAGTCATGACAAAGTGACTGTTTCTGGTTTTGATATTCTCCGGTTCAGACCTGTCTACGTAGCACATTATTCACTCATGGAGTTCTGTGACATCCGGACCGTATTGCAACATCACTTTCGTCAGGGAAGCTCATCTGTATATGAAACGTGCTGTATCGTCTGTGATGCAATATATTCGGACGAATGGATTATTCCTGTTCATAATTCACAAATGCGGCTCTCTGTTTCCGAACTGAAAACACAGGCGGGTATTGATAAAATCTGTTTCCTCTCACCTTCTGAAGCCCTGGCTTTCAGCTCACAGATAAAAGACGATGGCGATTTACAGCTTCTGACCAGCCCCGATAATATGGGTATTAACCCCATCAGAATTACAGCTGAAATCCGGGACCGCTTCAGCTGTAGCCTGTTGACAGCTAAGGAAACTGGCGACAGAGGATATACCGACCGTATCATCTGCGATGAACCTTTGCTCACTACAGATGATGAAGCCCTTAATGGCTTTATGCACCGCTACGGGAATGGCGCTCTGCTTAACGAAAGAGGGCTGGTATTGTTGTACGGCTATTCCTGCGCCCGTAACAACATACGGGCGGATTATCAGACTTACTGTGACGTGCTGTCAGGTTCGCCGGGCAATGATGAGCCCGTGCGAAAAGCTGCGATGAGCACTTATTTTACTTTGCTGAGTAATTTTTTCCTGCAGGTACGGCAACGGGTATGCGCGAATGAACAGGATGCAGCCTTTGTAATTTATACCACGCAACCTGACCTGTTTGCTGTTAACTTCCGTCAATATACCTCAGCTATATCTGACAGTAATCCGGCTTACTCAGTCTATGTAAATCTGTCAGAGACACCCCGGCTGTATGGTGCAGCCAGACTGGCGGTCAGCTCAAAGTTGTGTCAGTGATTAGCCTGGCCGGTATTGTGTCCCGGCCAGTCTGTCAGACAGATATATTTGATGTGTTCTGCAGAAGCTTCAGCAGATTGTCCATAGCGGGCGAACTGTAATCCTTGCGCCAGATTAACTGTGTGGTTGCCGTGCCAGCAGGCAGTATGTTCAGACCGTCCGGTATCTGAAGAAGATTGAGTACGCTCTCAGGAAGTAAACACATATAGCCCCCTGAAGCAACACAGGCCAGCATCGAGTGGTATGAATTGATTTCCTGAATCTGGATCTGCCTGCCGTTTTTAGCCATACCTGTCAGCAGCCGGACAGCAATTTCGCGATAGGTACAGCCTTTAGCAAATGCAGCAAGGCGCCCCTCTTCTATATCGCTAAGTTTTTTAACCTGCCCCATCCTTACCGGAAGAACCAGCCTGAGTTCCTCTTCGAACAGGGGCTTAAAGTGCAGACTTTCATGACACTCAATATTCCCCTGCCTGCCTCTCGGCAGTGCAACCAGTGCACAGTCGAGCTCAGACAGCAGGACTTTCTCTGTCAGAAGCTGTGTGTGATGTGAACTGAGGTTAACCGTGACTTCAGGAAATAACTGACAGAAAGCGGCCAGTGGCTCTGCAAGACGGCTTGCCGCAGTACATTCCATTGAACCCAGTGCCAGCATTCCTGCAGGCATAGTGGGATGAAGACTCTGACGTGCCTCCTGTGCCAGACTCAGAATCTTTTTCGTATAGACCAGAAATTTTTTTCCTTCCGGAGACAGCCGTAATTTTTTGTTTTCACGGATAAAAAGCGTCGTATTCAGCTCTTCTTCCAGCAACTGTATACGGGTCGTCACATTCGACTGTACTCTCCCTAAGCGCTTTGCTGCCTTAACGATACTCAGCTCTTCGGCTACAACCTGAAATATTTCGAGTGAGGAATGATTCATTCTATGTTCTCGTTTAGGAAACAATATTGATTTTTTTATCTCGCCAGGGGATTTTATGGCCTCTCTTTCCCTACATCAAGCAGGCAACATAATGAATAATATCCTGTGTCAGACACTCAATCTCCGTTTTCCGGTTATCCAGGCTCCTATGGCGGGTATTTCCACACCGGAACTTGCCGCAGCCGTAAGCAATGCCGGTGCACTGGGTTCAGTAAGCATCGGCGCATCAACACCTGATCAGGCAGAAGCGATGATTAAACGGACCCTTTCAATGACTAATGGTCCCCTGAACGTCAACGTTTTCTGTCATGCACCGGTAGTGCGCAATCCTGAGCTGGAGCGGGCCTGGATTTCACGGTTCCGTGAAGTGTTTGATCGCTATGAGGCAGAAATGCCTGCAGAGCTGAGTGAGATATATCAGTCTTTTCATGATAACGAAAAAATGATGGATGTTCTGATCGCTATGTCCCCTCCGGTCGTGAGTTTCCATTTCGGTCTTCCATCAGGGGATTTCCTGCAGCGGCTGAAGGCCAGAGGAATTGTTACGCTGGCTTCGGCGACGTGTGTCAGAGAAGCACTGGCTATTGAAGCGGCCGGAATAGATTTTATTGTGGCTCAGGGAATTGAAGCGGGCGGTCATCGCGGCATTTTCAGCACTGAAGATGAGGATCACCAGCTCAGCACGTTTACGCTTGTTCAGGCTATCAAGAAAGTTACCCGGTTGCCGGTCATCAGTGCCGGCGGGATAATGGACGGAGCGGGAATCGGGGCTATGCTCAGGCTGGGGGCAACCGGCGTGCAGATGGGAACCGCCTTCATCCTGTGCCCGGAATCGGCCGCAAATACGGCTTACAGGGATGCTCTGAAGAGCGAAAAGGCTGCCAGCACGGTAATCACCTCAGCAATCTCAGGACGGCCGGCAAGATGTATTACCAATGATTTCTGCCATCTTGCGCGCCAGTTTACACAGGATTGCATTCCGCCTTACCCCCTGACGTATGCTCTGGGTAAAGCTCTCGCCGCTGCTGCTTCAGCTAAAGGAGCACATGGTTTCGGCGCTCAGTGGGCGGGACAGGGAGCGTCACTCGCACGTGAATTACCTGCAGGCGAGCTCGTTCGTACACTTGTTGCGGAATGGCAGAATGGCTGACAGTCATGTCAGCCATGGCACACAGCAGCATATGAATTGAGGCTCAGGCTTTTTCAGGTTCAGTGAACGGAATAAATCCTGGCAGTGACTCAACCCTGCGTAGCCATGCTGTAATTGCGGGATAATTCATCAGACTGAGTCCGCCCTCATGCGCTGCCGCCAGGTAGGCGTAGCATGCAACATCAGCAATAGTTGGTGATGCTGAAGCCAGCCACATGCGGTTCTGCAGATGATCTTCCATAAAGCTGAAGAGCCTCGAAGCGACTTTGCAGGCAAAGTCATAATTTTCATCCGCCCCAAACATCTTTATAAGCCGGGCCGAACCAGGCCCGTAGCGTATTTCTCCCGCAGCCTTACCCAGCCAAAGCTGCACTTCCGCCAGAATATCCGGCTCCGAAGGCAGCCAGTCAGAACCATGTTTAAGAACAGAACACAGGTAAACAAGAATGGCATTACTGTCGGAGAATACTTTATCACCATGCTCAAGTACCGGAATTTGTCCGAGCGGATTTTTGGCCAGGAACCTCTCTTGCTTACGCGCATCCGCAGAAACATTGATCAGCTGATAATCGGTTCCCAAAAGACTAAGCAGCAACCTGACGCGGTGTGAATGTCCTGAACCCGGTGAAGAATACAAAGTAAATGATGACATGCAGTTGCCTCTGAATTTGCTTATGACGCGTTGACAGGCTCTTACCAGAAAACTGAGTGTACAGACAGCCCTTACGTATGAATCGCCACGAGTTTAGCAGACACCTCAGAGTCATTTAAGATGACTTAAAAGAGAGGTGCACATGAGCGGTAAGCGTTATCCCGAAGAGGTTAAAATTGAAGCAGTCAAACAGGTTGTTGATCGTGGTTATTCTGTTTCCAGCGTTGCAACACGTCTTGATATCACCACCCACAGTCTTTACGCCTGGATAAAGAAGTACGGTCCAGATTCTTCCACTTATAAAGAACAGTCAGATGCTCAGGCTGAGATCCGCCGTCTCCAGAAAGAGCTGAAGCGGGTTACCGACGAACGGGACATATCAAAAAAAGCCGCGGCGTACTTCGCAAAGCTGTCCGACTGAGGTACGCCTTTATCCTTGACAACGCCCGTTGCTGGCCTGTTCGCCTGCTCTGTAGGGTGCTGGATGGCCATCCCAGTGGTTTTACGCCTGGCTTCAGCAGCCGCATTCACAACGCCATCAGGCAGACCTGAGAATGACGGGACAGATTAAACAGTTCTGGCTGGAATCGGGATGCGTCTATGGTTATCGCAAGATCCATCTGGATCTGCGGGACAGCGGGGCAACAGTGCGGAGTCAACAGAGTCTGGCGACTGATGAAATTTGCCATAATAAAGGCTCAGGTCGGATACCGGGGCCCGCGGGAACGTAAAGGCGAGGCCAGTATCGTGTCGCCTGACAAACTCCAGCGACAGTTCAATCCGGATGCTCCGGATGAGCGTTGGGTAACGTACATTACTTACATCAGGACCCACGAGGCTGGCTGTATCTTGCCGTGGTTGTTGATCTGTTCTCACGCAAAATTATCGGCTGGTCCATGCAATCCCGGATGACAAAGGACATTGTCCTGAACACACTGCTGATGGCTGTATGGCGGCGTACTCCCCAAAAACAGGTGCTGGTTCACTCTGATCAGGGTAGTCAATACACGAGCCATGAGTGGCAGTCGTTCCTGAAATCACATGGCCTGGAGGGCAGCATGAGCCGTCGCGGTAACTGCCACGATAATGCGGTTGCAGAAAGCTTATTCCAGTTGCTGAAACGCGAACGGATAAAGAAAAAGGTCTACGGAACTCGGGAAGAAGCCCGCAGTGATATTTTTGATTACATCGAAGTGTTTTATAACAGTAAGCGTCGGCATGGTTCGAGCGATCAGATGTCACCGACAGAATATGAAAACCAGTATTGTCAACGGCTCAGAAGTGCCTGGATTATCCGTGGCGATTCACCAGAAGCAATGCCTTGGAGCCGTTTATCCCGGTTTAGTTTAGCTTGATTGCGGGTTAGCCAACAGGCTTGCTGTTCGTCATCACGGGGAGCAGGAGGGTAAGGGGCGGCAGAACAAACCTGCCGCCTTTTCTACGGAACTTATACGACAATACGAGTTTTAACGTTAATGTTGCCGCGAGTCGCATTGGAATAAGGGCAGACAATGTGGGCTTTTTCAACCAGCTCCTGTGCTTCGTCAGGTTGCATGCCTGGGAGAGTTACGATCAGCTCCGCTTCGATACCAAATCCGGTCGGGATCGGCCCGATACCTACAATGCCATTTACTTTTGCTCCTGCGGGCAATTTCAGCTTGTTCTGGCTCGCAACAAACGCCAACGCGCCCAGGAAGCAGGCAGAGTAACCCGCAGCAAACAACTCTTCCGGGTTAGTGCCAGGCTGGCCCACTCCACCCAGTTCCTTAGGAACAGACAGGCTGACATCAAGCACTTTGCTTTCTGACCACGCGCGACCGTCACGACCACCTGTTGCGAAGGCTTTTGCAGTATATTTTACGTCCTGAACTTTCATATTTTTCTCGCTATTTCTGACATGCAGTACAAATAAAGCTGGCTCGCCCAGCCTGTATAATTTTGACGACAGTGCTTTCACAGACATAACAGGGCTTATCTGCTCTTGAATAAATCAGATGCTTTTCCTGAAAACAGCCTCTCTTACCATCCGCATCGACATAATCTCGCAGAGAACTCCCTCCTGACTGAATAGCCTCTGATAACGTGAGTTTAGTCTCACAGCAAATAGCTATCAGCTCGGCACTGCTGAGGGAATTGCATCTCACAGTCGGATTAACTCTTGCCCGGAATAAAATTTCGTTGGCATATATATTACCAATTCCAACGACAATCCTACTGTCCATCAACACTTCTTTAATGCATTACTTTTTCTTTTTAAGTATTGACGATAAATATTCTACGTTGAATTCAGGAGTGCAAGGCTCCGGACCCAGATGCGAAAATCTCGCTGACAGTTCAGCCCTGTCATCCAGCCATTCGATATAGCCGAAGCGCCTTACGTCATTATAAACAATCACGAATTCATTAAAATAAAATATCAGATGATCATGCGTACCCGGTACATACCCAGAATCCTGCCTGAGAACTTTCCCGGTCATACCCAGATGAATGCTCAGAAACCCTTTGTCGGTACGAATCAAAATATACTTCGCGCGCCGGGTAACTTCGCACACGGCTGAACCGACCATTTTCTCCAGTTTTTTTTCATTAACCGTCCAGAAAAGATGAGGATTCCTGACAGACAAACTGCTTATGACTTCGCCTTCAATGTGTTTTTTGAGGCTTTTCTTTACACACTCGACTTCTGGCAATTCTGGCATGCTAGCCCCGCCCTATGAGAGGGAATACTCGATTCTGCAGTAAGCTGATGACATTCTCTGGCGAGATATACCCGCTGAAGAAAGGATATAGCTTATCTTTATACTCAAAGCACACCGCTGGAAACGATTGAACACCCCATTTTCGGCATAGGGTAAACTGCGTTATCGTTTCTGTACGAGCATGGTCATCATTGAAGACTCTGGCGAATTCATTAAAAGGTATAGAATACTCTTCACAGATACTTTTATAGAAATGCATCTCTTTCGGGTCTTCACTCAAGACATAGAACTTATGCTGCACGCTTTTAAAAAAAGAATATACTTCAGACTTATCAAGAAATTCTCTTGCAGCATTTACTGCGCGGCAGGCTGGTTCTGTATCATACTCAAAAAATGTACGTTCAAGTAATTGATATGAGAATTTCTTTCCCGTTTTTGCAGAAATGTGCTCCCACTCCTTTTTAAGGAAATGTCGGAAGTTCTCATTCCATACGTCTCCACCACCGGCCCGCAGACCGCCAGTGATAACATTAAAATCAAAATTAAACTGTGCGCATAATTTTTCAAGAACTGAAAGGGCTTCGGAAGCGCCCCAGCACCATGAGCACATCGGATCTCCGAAATAATAAAAAGAGAGTTGGGAGGATTCATTCTGCACAGGGAAAGGCTGATTGTTTTCCACAGGTATGTCCTCCAGCTGACATACGGCTGTCTCTTTATTACAGTTCATGTAAACACCTCATCACTTCGTGAACCGTATAATATCAGCCAGGTCCTGGTGTACAATTGTCATCTCACCAACAACTGTGTGCAGGAAACCTGAACAATGGATAAGCTCACTGCGATGCAGACGTTTATACGTGTTGCGGATGCTGGTAGTTTCAGTCAGGCAGCCCGACTGATGAACACACCTAAAACGCGTGTCTCACAGCGTGTCTCAGCGCTAGAACAGGAGCTGGGCGTACGTTTGCTGGAAAGAAACACACGATCTCTTAAGCTTACCCAGGCTGGAGAAAACTATCTGGAACAATGCCGGGAAATCATCAGTGCAATCGATAATGCAGAGCATAACGTTCGAAGCGATGTCTACGGGGCTCGCGGTCATATCAGGGTCGACATGCTTTCTCCAGTAGCGCGTTGGGTTATCGCCCCACGCCTGCACGAATTTACTGCGCTTCATCCGGAGGTCACGCTCAGTATTATCAGCAACGACGGATTAGCCAACCTGTATGAAGACAGTGTCGACTGCGCCATAAGAGGAGGAGAGCTTAAGGACTCCAGTATGATCTCACGGCATCTCTGTGACGTACGTATTATGCTTTACGCCTCACCGGCATATGCGGCAACGCTGGGAGGAGATCCGTCAGTACTTGTTGGGCGCGACCTGATTACCTGGCTGAGTGTGGATGAGCATAACTTACTCTGGTCGTTAAGGAGAGAAAATGAAGAGCTACTTCTTCGGGCTGCTGATCATCTCTATATAAATGATCATGATGCCGCTTTAACCCACTGTGCAGCAGGTCAGGGGGTCTGCCCTGGAATAGGAATTGGTGCCCGCCACCTGGTTAACACAGGGAAAATTGTGCCTGTTTTTGAAGGGTGGGAATTCTCTCCCAGACCCGTTAGTATTATTTATCCTAGCCGAGAAAATCTGCCTGAGAGGGTTAGCCTGTTCGTTAACTGGGTCTGCAAAACTTTTTCAGAGGCAGAGAGGGATATTAATTGCATTAGTAACAATTGCCATCCATAAGCTAACCGTTAAATAAATATTCAAAAAGGCCTGGAGTGTGTAAAATTAAAAGGTGCAGTCAAAATTTTAATATATGATGCACCTGTCATAAATAAAATATCTCGTTAACGACGTTAAGTAATGGACACCCGCCTTTTAGACATCATCAATTCTTAATGCTTCTTTTTTTCTTAGTAAAAATCATCATTAAAAACAGAAAAGCAAGCAATGAGAATAATAGTCAGTATAAAAAATCTTTAGCCAGAATAGCAATAATAAGCAAGGTCAAGCCGGGAGCAACTATATCTTTATACAAACGACTTCTCAGCATCAAGAAAATGGCCCCTGCCATCACAACCCCTGCCACCAGGTAGCCGATAATTATAAAATTTGTAAAAACGAGGATCAGTGCAAGCAGTTCCATTGATCCGGTAAGAAACCTGAACCAGGCGGGGAGCCCCCAGTCAGCATAAGCTAGCTTAATCTTTTCAGGGCCGATAAAATTCACAAGCACACCAACAGAAAAAATAGCCACGAAAATGTAGAAAAGTATATGCATGCGGCACCTCAAATAAAAATAAGCTTAACACACTCAAATAACACACATCAAATAAAGAGTATTTATGTGTAATATAGATACTATTTATTTTAATCAATAATCGAGAGGAGTCTAATGACCCCTCTCATTTCAAAGGATATTAAATTTGTTAATTTCGCTAAGAGCCTTATTAACTTCAAATATTTTAAAGACAATCTCATTTATGCCCAGTGGCCTCAGGCGAACAGCATGCTTACGGACATAATTCTGGGCAGATATTTCGTCATCGAACAGATAAATGCCTCCCGCTTCTTTAGTTTTCTCATTTTCGGTCCAGATTTTCCAGATAAATCCGGGTTCATGGTTAATTGATTCAGCAAGCTCAGTTAACTGGGCCGACATCTCTTTACCAAAAGGGCCGTTATATTTGAAGTGAAGCTGAAGTAACTTTGGCATCGCTCATCTCTCTTTATTTAACGTCGCTCAGCGCTGGGGTCAGAAAACAGCCAGTACGCGCAACGGACTGCCTGATCCGTCCTCAATTTTTAGCGGCGCTGCAATCAGGAGAATATCTTTTGTCGGTAGCTCTTGCAGATTATTCAGGCACTGAAGTCCAAAACGGCCTGATCCCAGCATGAAATTATGGCACGGATACGGAACCGGCCAGCTGCCTGAGCAGCCTGCATCAATATTAATGGTTTCAACACCAAAGCCGCGTACGTTTCTTTCGTTAATCATCCACTCTACGGCATTCTGATCCGGGCCCGGTGTCTGAGGTTTGCCGTCCTGCAGGTTTGCAAATTTTTCTGGTGAGTTAATCCGCGAAGACCAGCCAGTTCGAAATAGGACAATAGCCTGCTCTGGGATCTGGCCATTACGGTTTTCCCATTCACGCAGAAAACCCTCAGTTAGTATCCAGTTGTCGTTGACCGACACCTCTCGAGTGGCGTCAATTACCACGGCCTCACCAAGAAAATTTTTAACATCCAGGGTATCAACGGTATTATTCTCGACATCCATACCGCTTATCCAGTGTGCAGGAGCATCAAAATGCGTTCCTGTATGCTCTCCCATTGAAAAGTTATTCCAGTACCAGGCAGGGCCGTTATCGTCGTAACGGGAAATCACTTCTTTTTTAAATGCCCAGGTCTGACCAAACTGTTCAGGCAGAGTAAGGATGGGAAAGGTTGAGTTGAGCGTATGTGTCAAATCCACTACGCGAACCTGATCGCTTTTAAGCGCCGAGATAAAATTCTTTACATGACTAAAGGACATAGTTCACCTGTTAGATTTATTGCTGGCCGGCCAGATCGGTTACTGCTTATTTTCTGGCCGGACTTTCAATCAGCGTGTTGTACGCGGTTTAAGTATCTTATTTACCCTGCAGATCCTGCAGCGCCCCCCACGTCTCAACTTCGATGAGAGCTGGTTTACCGGAATTACGTGCCTTGCTTACTGCACTTTCCAGCGCCTCAGGAGTATCAGCGGTGAAGCTCTGCAGGCCGTATCCTTCTGCAATTTTGGTGAAATCAATATTGGGAACATCGAACGCAGGAATATCACCAATATCCAGCACCGAAGCAAACCAGCGCAATGCACCATAGGTGCCGTTTTTCAGCACAATAAATATAACCGGTACGTTATAGCGTGCAGCTGTCCACAACGCCTGAATGCTGTAGTTGGATGAGCCGTCACCTATGACCACAAACACCTGACGGTCAGAACGAGCCATCTGGATCCCGACTCCCGCAGGCATGGCGAAGCCCAGCCCGCCCGCTGCGGCATAGTAGTAGCTACCCTGCCCGGTAAAGGAGAGTCTTTCCCACATGGCTGCAGTGGTCGAGGTTGATTCGTTGACGAATACGGAATTTTCAGGGGCTATCCAGTTAAGCGTGTCAAAAACCGTTTCAGGGCGCATTGGACTGGTAAGACTTACCTGAATGGGGGCCTTAACAAAGGCCGGCTTGTCCCCTTCACGGTCCCGTACGCTTTCAGCCAGTTGCATCAGGGCAGGTTTAATATCAGCAATATATGCATTACCTGCAGGCGCGCGCGCAGCCTCAGCAGAATCACAGGTAATGTGAATGAGGTTAGTCCCCTCGGGCAGGTAATCACCTGCTTCATACTGGTGGTAACGGAAAACAGGCGCCCCAATGACAACGATCAGATCATGTGCTGCCAGCCGCTCGGCAATAGACGTAATGCCTGATGGCAACAGCCCTTTAAAACTCTCGTGTTTATTAGGGAAAGGGCAACGCGGAGTGGATGGTGCAGCCCAGACCGGACACTTCATTTTTTCTGCCAGCCCAACGGCAATGTGGTTTGCATCGTCAGCATCCACATCTGCACCAAATACCAGTACAGGATTTCTGGCTGTATCAATCGCAGCCGTAATTTCAGACAGGGCGGCGACATCAAGAGAGCGGCGGCTCACAACCTTACGATTGTTCAGCGAAACGCTCTGTGGCTCTGCTTCCTTGGCCCAGTCATCATAAGGTATGGAAACGTATACCGGACCGCGGGCATCAGATAAAGACGTATGGATAGCACGGCTGATAGCGTAAGGCACTTCCTGGGGTGTGGAAGGCTCATAACTCCACTTCACCAGGGGACGAGGCAGCATGGTGGAGTCAATGTTGGTCAGGTAAGGCTCGACCGCCACCATCGCACGATGTTGCTGACCTGCTGTAACAACCAGGGGAGAATGTGAGTTCCAGGCGTTGGCCAGAGCTCCCATCGCGTTCCCTGTACCGGCGGCTGAATGAAGGTTAACAAGCGCCGGCTTTCCCGATGCCTGTGCATAACCATCAGCAATACCCAGAACTACTGCTTCCTGCAGTCCAAGTACATACTGAAAATCGTCCGGGAAATTTTTAAGAAAAGGTAATTCATTAGATCCCGGATTACCAAAGATGATGTTGATGTCGTTCTTTCTGAGAATATCGTAGGTAGCCTGCTGAACTGTCTTTTTCATTTTTTTCACCTCTTTGTTGTTGGTGAAAAGATTACCGGTTGACCAATAGATAGATCAAATTGATAATATCTCTAACGAAAATAGATGGTGTTTATAATGGACTTGAATCTTGCACGGGTATTTATTGCGATTTATGAAAAGGGAAGCGTCTCTGCAGCAGCAGACAGCCTTTTCATAACACAGCCTTCCGTTAGTTACTCGCTCAAAAAACTGCGAGAGGCGCTCAGGGATGAGCTTTTTATCCGCAGCAGTACAGGAATGGAGGCAACCCGGGTAGCTCATGAAGCCTACCGAGATTTCAAAGTTGCTGTGGATAAAATTGAAAACACCGTGAGATCACGAAAAGAATTTGACCCGGCAACCTCGGATCAACATTTTACCCTCGCCATGTCAGATCTGGGCGAGTACTTTTATCTGCCTGAAATTAATAAACGCATAGCATCTGTTGCACCGGGTATATCACTTGAAATTATCCCGCTTGAGACGAAAAAATTGCAGGACTGGATTGATAAAGGAACAGTTGATGCGGCTATCTGTAACAGGACATACGATGTCAAAAACGTTCAGTGTCATGTTTTAAAAAAAGAAAAGTATGTCTGCCTTGCCAGTTCTTCTCACCCTCGGCTGGGAGATGAGCTGAAGCCACGCGATTTGGTAAATGAGAACCATGTAGTGGTTTCGTCCCAGGCGGGACATCGCTATTTTGAAGACTGGTGCAGTAAGCAACAGATTAAGCTTACGATTAAACTGAGAACGCCACATTTCAGCGTAATAGGAGACCTCATTGCTGGAACCGAGCGTATAGCCGTCGTTCCGCAAACTATTGCTCAGATCCAGCAGGAGAATAAAAGCCTTGTCTCTCTGCCGTTGCCTTTCGACATGCCGGGTATTGAAGTGTGTCTTTATAATCGCGCGATGGAAATTGAGCTACGTTCACGTGAATGGTTCATAAAAATGCTCATTGAGGCGTGTCGTTAAGGATGTAAAATCATCCGCTAACATAGTAACCGTATCCCTTATACATTCAGTCAGCCACATCCTTTTTCAGCTGACTAGCCTCATCAGCCAGCCATTTTTTCAGCGCTGATGCTTCCGGACTCAATTCCATATCCTGCCTGACGCAGAGATAGTAGTCCCGACCGTCATCAACGGCCTGATCGAACAGTTTTACAAGTTCCCCGGAAGCGAGCCACGACGCAATCATCGGCTCGCGCATCAAACCACACCCCAGCCCGGCGCGCACCGCCGCCAGCGTCAGCAGGCCATCTTCAAACACGGGGCCATCGCGGCGAAACTGCGTGATGTTATGGTCGGCGAACCACTGCTGCCAGGAAACGCGCTCTTCGTCATGCACCAGGTTGGTTTGCGCTAACAGCGCTGGTGAGTCGATATAGCCGCGCAGCCTGATAAACTCCCGGCTGGCCACCGGGATCATCTTTCCTGAAATCAGTTTCTCCGCACGATAACCGGTCCACTGGCCGCTGCCAAAGCGAATCGAGAGATCGGAGGCATCGCTCAGGTAGTTACGATGGTTGGCATACACCACATTGATCTCGATCTCCGAATGCGCCTGGATAAAGCGCGACAGCCGGGGGATAAACCAGCTCATACCAAACAGCGGGATCAGGCTTATTGTCACCTGGCGGGAGCGTCCCTGATCGCGCAAGTGGCCCGTCGCCTGACGGATCACGGTAAAGGCAGAGCGAATTGAGCGGTAATATTCGCGCCCCGCATTACTGAGCATCAGACGCCGTCCCTGACGGTGCGTCAGACGCTGCTGGAGAAAGGCCTCCAGCAGCTTAAGCTGGTGGCTGACGGCAGAGGGCGAAATCATCAGTTCAGTGGCCGCCTCATTCAGGCTGCCCAGACGCGCGATCGCCTCGAAAACCCGCACGGCACGCAGCGGCGGATCTAAAGGCGTATGAGGCTCGCGCGAAGAAGTATCAGTCAGAAACTGTTCTGTTTTTTTCATATAACAGGTTTTTATTAGCCATTTAGTCAAACGCATGTCTGGCAAAGATAACTAAAATCAATAAATTAGAAAAATTTCATTTCTCCATAAGTAAGATTAACTCTGTATTTCACAACTGAGCTCATTTCCCGGATGGTAAGCGCGCAACGCCTGAAACCGGAAGACTCTTGTGGATACACTTATTCAACAACTGATTAACGGCCTGATGCTGGGCAGCATCTATGGTCTTATCGCGCTCGGCTACACCATGGTGTACGGCATTTTGCGCATTATCAACTTTGCTCACGGGGATGTGCTGATGGTCGGCGCACTGACCTCGCTTTCAGGGATGCAGGCGCTGACCCGCTTTTTCCCTTCCATGACGCCTCTGGCGGCGTTAATCGTGGCCACCCTGATAGCAATGGCGGTATGCGCCCTGCTGGCGACGGGCATCGAACGCTTCGCCTACCGCCGACTGCGCAACGCCCCTCGGCTGGCCCCGCTTATCAGCGGTATCGGCTTATCCGTGCTGTTGCAGACCGTAGCGATGGTGATCTGGAGCCGCAACCCGCTGATGTTTCCGCAGGTGCTGCCAATGGATCCGATTGCGGTCACGCACGGCAGCGCCGCGCACCCGCCCGCCATTATTACCGTCACCGGTCTCGTCACCCTGACGCTGGCGCTGCTGGCGATGGGCGGTCTGTGGCTGCTGGTGGAATTTACCCGCCTGGGCCGCGGCATGCGCGCCGTGGCGGAAAACCCACGCGTTGCCAGCCTGATGGGCATCAATCCCAATCGCATCATTACGCTGACCTTTGCTATCGGCGGTCTGTTTGCGGCGCTGGCTGGGGTCATGATGGCGATCAATTACGGCAGCGCCAGCTTTTCAATGGGCTTTCTGCCGGGCATTAAGGCCTTTACCGCCGCCGTGCTGGGCGGCATCGGCAATCTGCGCGGCGCGATGCTGGGCGGGCTACTGCTTGGGTTAATCGAGTCGCTGGGCGCCGGGTATCTTGGCGAACTGACCGGCGGCGTCTTTGGCAGCAACTATCAGGATATTTTTGCCTTTATCGTGCTGATTCTGGTGCTGGTATTCCGTCCTGCTGGCTTGCTGGGCGAACGTGTGGCACAGCGTGCCTGAGGAGAGGGAAATGAGCGCAATCCTGTCAGAACGACCGGTCAGAAAACGCATAAACAGCGGCGTGCTACTGCTGGCGGCAGCAATGATCCTGGCCCCCTGGATCGCCTCGGCAGCGGGCGGAAATTACTGGGTGCGGGTGATCGATTTCACGCTGCTCTACATCATGCTGGCGCTGGGTCTGAACATCGTGGTGGGCTTTACCGGCCTGCTGGATATGGGGTTTATCGCGTTTTATGCCGTCGGCGCCTACCTGGCCGCGCTGCTGGCATCGCCTCATCTGCTGGAGACCTTTCCGGCCTTACAGACGCTGTTCCCTCACGGCATGCACACCTCTTATCTGCTGCTGGTGCCGCTGGCGGCGCTGATTGCAGGCGCGTGCGGCATCCTGCTGGGTGCGCCCACGCTTGGCCTGCGTGGCGACTATCTGGCGATCGTGACGCTGGGGTTCGGCGAGATTATCCGCATTCTGATGCGTAATCTCGATCGCCCGGTCAATATCACCAACGGCGCGAAAGGCATTTCAGGCGTAGATACGTTAAGCCTGTTTGGTCTGCCGTTTAAAGGGATGATTCACCTGGCGGGCGTCAGGATCCCGGCCCTCTACCTCTGGTACTACCTTTTTGCCCTGCTCATTATCGCTATTGTCCTGGCCTGCGTTCGACTACAGCGCTCGCGTATTGGCCGTGCCTGGCATGCGATCCGTGAAGACGAAGAGGTTGCGCGCGTGATGGGGATTAACGTGCGTAACTATAAGCTGCTCGCCTTTGCGCTGGGTGCCTCCTTTGGCGGTATCGCGGGCGTGATGTTCGCCTCGTTCCAGGGCTTTGTCTCGCCTGAATCCTTCACCCTCAACGAATCTATCGTGGTGCTGGCAATGGTGGTGCTCGGCGGCATCGGCCACGTGCCGGGCGTGATCCTGGGAGCCGTGCTGCTCTCGGCGCTGCCGGAGGTGCTGCGCAGCCAGGCCGTTCCGCTTCAGCAGGCGCTGTTCGGCTCGGTGATTATCGATCCTGAAATTTTACGCCAGCTCTTTTACGGACTGGCGCTGGTGCTGGTCATGCTGTTCCGGCCGCACGGCTTGTGGCCCGCGCGTCAACTGGAGGGAAAAGCATGAGCCTGCTGGAGGTGAGTCATCTCAAAAAACGCTTCGGCGGCGTGGTCGCCGTTAACGATGTCAGCCTGACCATCAACGCGGGGGAGATCTACGGCCTGATCGGGCCGAACGGCGCGGGCAAAACCACCTGCTTCAACCTGATTACCGGCCTGTATCGCGCTGACAGCGGCCGCTTTGCGCTGAACGGCGCCGCCTATTCGCCGCATAAGATTGAAAAGGTCGCCGAGGCCGGTATCGCCCGGACGTTTCAAAACCTTCGTCTGTTCAGCGAGATGAGCGTGCTGGAAAACGTGATGACCGGGCGTCATATGCGCACGCGTAACGGCCTGAGGGCCGCGCTCAGCCGCCACCGTCGCGCTCGCGCAGAAGAGGCCGAGACGGAACGCCTCGCCTGGCACTGGCTGGAGTATACCGGCATCGCGCAGTTTGCCCACTATCGCGCCAGCGACCTGGCCTATGGCCACCAGCGGCGTCTGGAAATCGCCCGCGCGCTGGCAACGGAGCCTCGCCTGCTGGCGCTCGATGAACCAGCCGCCGGCATGAACGCGGCGGAAAAAGTGGCGCTGGGCACGCTGCTGCGGCGCATACGCGACGACGGCAAGACCCTGCTGATTATTGAGCACGACGTCAGGCTGATTATGTCGCTCTGCGACCGTTTGTCGGTGCTGGACTATGGCCGGGTGATTGCTGAAGGAACGCCGCAGGCGGTTCGCCGACATCCTGAGGTGATTCGCGCCTGGCTGGGAGGAGAAGCCCATGCGTGACGCCCTACTGCAACTGAACAATCTGAGCGTTCACTACGGCGGCATTCAGGCCGTACGCAACATCAGCCTGTCGCTCGGCGAAGGCGAGCACGGCACGCTGATTGGCGCCAACGGCGCCGGTAAAAGCTCCACCGTGCGCGCGATCGCCGGGCTGCAACCCTATAGCGGGGAAATTCTGTGGCGCGGCAGGTCGATCAAAGGGCTCAGGCCTGACGCGCTGTTGCAGCGCGGCATCGTGCTGGTGCCGGAAGGTCGCGGCATTTTTGGCAGAATGACAGTGCTGGAGAACCTGCAAATGGGTGCCTGGCTGCGCCGCGACGGCAAACGCGTCAAAGAGGAGATCGCCGCGCTGTGCGCGCGTTTCCCACGGCTGGGCGAACGTCAGCATCAGCTGGCCGGGCTGCTGTCAGGCGGAGAACAGCAGCTGCTGGCACTGGCCCGCGCCCTGCTCAGCCAGCCGCAGCTGCTGATCCTTGATGAGCCCTCCATGGGCCTTGCGCCAGTTATGGTGGAAAAAATCTTTGAGGTCATCGGTTCGCTGCGCGCCACCGGCGTCACCACCTTGCTGATTGAACAGAACGCCCGCCTGGCGCTTGAGGTAACGGATCGCGCCTGGGTAATGGAAAGCGGCTCGCTCTCCTGTGAAGGGCGCTCGGCCGACCTGCTGACCGACGATCGCATACAACAAATTTATCTGGGCGAGATGCCCGCTTAACTCACACCAACACCGGGAAATCCTGATGAAAAAAATAACCCTCAGCGCATTGAGCGCGGCCATGCTGCTCATAAACGTTACCGGCAGCGCGCAGGCTGACGACACCGTGCTGATTGGCCTGGCAGGGCCGCTAACGGGCCCGTCGGCGCGTATCGGCAAAGATCTGGAGAACGGCGCGCAGCTGGCGATTGATGACGTCAACAAAACGCATCCTACGCTGGGCGGCAAAGCGGTCACCTTTAAGCTGCAGTCAGAGGATGACCAGTCCGATCCGCGCGTCGCGGTCTCGGTGGCGCAGCGGCTGGTGGACAGCGGCGTGGCTGGCGTCGTCGGCCACTGGAACACCGGCACCAGCATACCGGCCGCACGTATCTATCACGATGCCGGAATCGCGCAGGTTGCGCCGGTTGCCACCGGACATGGCTATACCCAGCAGGGGTTTGACACCAGCTTTCGCGTGATGGGACATGACGATGACGGCGGTAACTATGCCGGGAAGTATGCCGTTAACACTCTCAAAGCGAGCCGCATTGCCGTCATCGACGATCGCACTGCGTTTGGGCAGGGGCTGGCGGACGAATTTATCAGGTCGCTCAACGCACAGGGCGTCAGGATTGTCGACCGACAGTATGTCGATGATAAAACCGTAGATTTTAGCGCCGTACTGACCGCCATACGCAGCAAAAACGCCGATCTGATCTTCTTTGGCGGCGTGGACAGCCAGGCCGCACCGCTGGCGCGCCGCATCAAACAGCTTGGTATGAACGCGACGCTGATGGGCGCGGGCGGCTTTGTCAGCCAGACCTTCCTGTCGCTGGCGCAAAAAGAGGGCGAAGGGGTGGTGGCGCTGGAACCGGGCCTGCCGGTTGACCAGATGCAGGGCGGTAAAGCCTTTGAGCAGGTTTACCAGTCGCGCTATCACACCCATATTGAGCTGCACGCGCCTTTCGCCTATGACGCCACCCGCGTGCTGATCGCCGCGATGCAAAAAGCCGATTCCGCCGAGCCCGAGCGTTACCTGCCCGCGCTGCGCGCCATCAGCTATTCCGGCGTCACAGGCACCATCGCTTTTGACGCGCAGGGCAATCTTAAGAACCCCTCTTTTACCGTTTATAAAGTGGTGAAGGGTCAGTGGCAGCCGCAGACCGTTCTGGGCGGCTCGGCGAAATAACGGGAGGTAAAGATGAGCTGTGGTCAACAACCGGAGCTGGGCATCCTGGCCCGACGCAAAATTGAAGCTGAAATTATCAAACCGATTTATGACGTGCTGGTGCGTGAGATAGGCAAAGCGCGCGCGCAGGCGGTCATCGGGGAAGCCATTGAGCAGGCAGCGATTCAGGCAGGAAAAACGTTTGCCGCCAGCGAGCCGCAAAAGGCGGATCTGCGCAGTTTTGTCGCGCTGCAGTACCTGTGGGAAAAAGATAATGCGCTGGAGGTTCGGGTGCTGGATGACGACGGCGAGCGTTACAACTATGACGTGACGCGCTGTCGTTATGCGGAGATGTACCATCAGATGGGCCTGGGCGAAATTGGGCATCTGCTCTCCTGCGCGCGCGACGATAAGTTTATCGTCGGCTATGCGCCGGATGTGGAGCTGACGCGCACCACCACCATTATGTCGGGCGCTAAACGCTGTGATTTTCGCTATCAGGTCAAGAAAGAGAGCCAGTCATGACCACCGCAGTAAGAATCGACGCCTCTCGACTCTGGCAAACGTTGCAGACCTTTGCCACCTTCGGTGCGACGCCGGGCGGCGGCGTGACGCGTCTGGCGCTGAGCGAGGAGGACAAGCAGGGGCGAGATACGCTACGTGCGTGGGCGCAGCAGGCGGGTTTTCACTGTGAGGTGGATGAGCTGGGCAATATGTTTATGCGCCGTCCCGGCCTGCGTCCCGATCTGGCTCCTGTAATGGTCGGCTCGCATGCCGACTCGCAGCCGCTGGGCGGCAACTATGACGGCATCTACGGCGTGCTGGCGGGCCTGGAGGTGTTGCGCACGCTCAACGACAGGCATATCCAGACCGAGCGCGATATTTTGCTGGTGAACTGGACCAATGAAGAGGGCGCACGCTTTGCGCCAGCCATGCTGGCATCAGGCGTCTGGGCGGGCGTCTTCTCGCGCGACTATGCGCTGGGCCGCCAGGATCGGCACGGCATCAGCGTGGGCGAAGCGCTGCATCATATCGGCTATGCTGGCGAGCGCGCCGCCCGCGCGCAGCCGCTGCATGCCTGTTATGAACTGCATATTGAACAGGGGCCGATTCTGGAGGCGGAAGGCATCAATGCAGGCGTGGTGCATGCGGCGATGGGGCAGCGCTGGTTCGACATCACCATTGAGGGGTTTGCCGCCCATGCGGGCACCACGCCGATGAATCTGCGTCGCGACGCCCTGTGCGGCTTTGCCGAGCTGGTGCTGGCGGTGGAGAAGATCGGAAAACAGGCTGGCGATGACGGGCGCGCCACCGTGGGCATGGCGCAGATCACGCCCGGCTCGCGCAATGTTGTGCCGGGCGCGGTGTTTTGCAGCGTGGAGTTTCGTCATCCTGAGCTGCAGGTGCTCAATGAAATGGAAGCGCAGCTGGCGCAGGCGCTGGATACTCTTCGCCAGCGTAACCTCCGGCTCCTCTCTGAGAAGATATTTGACTACCCGCCCTTAAACTTTGACGCAGGCTGCATCAGGCGTATTGAAAAGGCGGTACACAGCCTGGGTTATACGCAGCGCAGAATGGTTTCGGGTGCCGGCCACGACGCCTGTTACATCAACCGTGTTGCGCCCACGGCGATGATTTTCATTCCCTGTGTTAAAGGGATCAGCCATAACGAAGAGGAAAGGATTTCGCCGCAGTGGGCGGAAGGGGGCGCAAATGTGCTGCTCGCGACGCTGCTGCTGGCGGCAAATGAAAGCTAACAGAGCGCCTTGCTTGCCTTAGTTTGGGGAGAGCGCCTGTGCTCTCCTGTATCAGTCATCCGCCCCGCACTGAATGAAACGCAGTCAGCAATTAAAAAAGTAAGATAGTAATAACGGTTTTACTCATTTCAGTAATCCTTAATCCACTTGTCGTGCTCCTGCGCCCGGCCAGCCTGTAAAGAAGGAGGAATAGCCACTCCTTCTTACAGAAAATGTCGTCTGGCCTGCGCCCTCTCTACCGGACAATCTGCCGCTTTATAAGGTGAACGGACAGGCAATGAACGACCAGAATCGAAATCTCCGCATCTGAATAATCAGTAACTCAAAGCATAATGAAATGAACATAAAAAAAAACAAATAATGCAGTAGTAAACAGAACCCCCTGGTCGATGAAAGATACAGTCTGGATGACGGGCATATACGGTACGACAGTCGGGGCGGGTACACTTTTTCTGCCGGTAGAGGTAGGAACGCGAGGCCCCGTCGTACTGTTAATGATGCTGTTACTGGCTTTATCGCTTTCCCTGATACCACATGTGCTAATCTGCCGCATCTTTATGCGTGACACTCAGTCGGACAATGCCACGCTTCCTCATTGATGCAAAAAAATACAACTCTCAGTCACTAGCGTCTACTGGCGTACTGTATTACGTTGCAGAACGAACTGACGTTTAATTGAATTAACAATCTTAGGGGAAATTCAGTACACCTCCTTAATGGAGGTGTACAGTCTCCAGGTCAAGAACTTTACCCTCCCTGGATTTTATTATTTATTTTCCATAACTTATCAATTTATTGCATTATATTCAGGTGACGTCTTTAAAGATTGAACTGCCGAACTGATTTGCCAGCAGACGCAAGGAATAACTATGCTAGTTCCGCTTTAAGCCAGTCTGCCGTGGCGACATGGTGCAGGTGAAGCTGTGTAACCTTAACGGAGAAGACAGACATATCGAACTGGTGTGCAAACCGGCTGCGGATTAGCGGCAACACTTGGGCTGTCAGGACGACACCGTGCGCTCCGTTGCCCAGGAAAAATTGTTTTTTACCCGCTGGCTGGCGACAGCTCTGAAGCAGCATCGCTTCCCCACGACGTCGCGCCTGACATTGAGTGCCTGCTGAAGCAGTGTCGCCAGTACGGCCCCGGCGCGAAGCTGGCCGGCAGGCTGGACTATCTCTGGCGCTCGAGCCTCGGCTCGCTCTCTGATTACCTTGATGGACGAATCAGCAAAGCGTCATAGTCTTTCCTGCGGTAGTTAACCACAGAAACCCCCCAGCAGACGATAAACAGCCCGACGACGACAAATCCGACGTTGCCGAGGTTATCGTTGAGCGCGCCAACCCACTGCCAGATACCATCCTTAAGCCCGAATTTATCTGCCAGCAGGCCCAGCGCCTCAAGCCCACCGATAAACAGCGCCACCACCACAGAGGTGCCGGTAATCGTCATGTTGTAGTAGAGCTTGCGCTGCGGTTTGTTGAAGGCCCAGCCGTAAGCGGCCACCATAATCACGTTGTCGAGGGTATCGACCAGCGCCATGCCGCTGGCAAACAGCGCCGGAAACACCAGAATCGACCATATGGACATGCCGCTGGAAGCGCTGGCTGCGGAGATCCCCAGCACGCCAATTTCGGTAGCGGTATCAAAGCCCAGGCCAAAAAGTAAACCGACCAGATACATATGCCAGCTTTTACTGGCCAGGCGGAAAACAGAGTTAAACAGCCAGCTCATTATGCCGCCGGTGGTCATTTCGGTAGCATCTGCAGCCAGCGGTTTGCCACGTTTAAACTGGCGGAAGTTACGCCACACGCCGTGAAAAATAACAAAATTTACCAGCGCCATCGCCATCAGGAAGCAGGCGGATACGGCCGTGCCAATAACGCCGCCCACGTCGTGGAACCAGTCCATTTTTTGCTGGAAAGCCGCCGCCGTGGCCGCAATGGCGACAGAAGCCAAAGTCACAATGCTTGAGTGGCCCAGCGAGAACCAGGCCCCTGTGCCAAACGGACGTTTGCCCTGCTGCATCATTTTGCGGGTCACGTTATCAATCGCGGCAATATGGTCGGCATCCACCGCATGGCGCAGGCCGTAGCACCAGGCCAGCAGGCTTGCCGCCATCAGCGCCGGGCTGTGGTTAAACGCCACCAGCGCGCCGACCCATGCGGCAAAGTTAGCCGCCACTAAAACAGTCAGCAGCAGGCCGGCTCGTGAATTGTCACGAAGAACACGCATTAACATCTTTTTTATCCTTGTAGTGATTCAAATATCGGGCAGCGGCAACCATCGCCTGCCCGAGGGAGAGAGCCCCGTCACCGGCCGGAAGTCGCATTGGGAAAAGAGTTGAAAAATCCGAGAGATAAAAAGCAAGGCGTTCACGCAGCAGGCGGTTATGCAGCACGCCACCACAGCACACCACGGTGGTTATGCCTGTAAGCAAAGCATGATGACGAACCAGCGCCGCAAGGCCTTTCGCCAGCACATCGTGGAATGCCCAGGCCCGCGCTCCGCTCTCGTCCTGCCAGCCAAGCCACTGCTGCCAGAATGTTGCAAAATCGAGATGACCGTTCACCAGCGGCAGCGTGACCGGATGCCAACAGGGGCCTGTATCCAGCGCCAGTGCTTCAAGGCAGCAGGCAGCTTCGCCCTCGTAGGTTTGCTGATAGGGTGTGCAATTGAGCGCAGCCGCGACCGCATCAAACAGTCGCCCGCAGGAAGACGCCAGCGGAGCATTAACTCCGCGCGCTATGGCTTTTGCCAGCGGCTGCCAGTTCTGCATTTTTACAGCTTCAGTCTCGGGATAGCCTGGCCAGTCGGGTATAAAGGTCTCGCATTGCGCCAGCAGGTTACGCCACGGCTGGACGGCGGCCAGATCGCCGCCTGGTAAAGCTACAGCGGGCAGCCCGCCAAGGTGTAAGCTGCTCTGGTAGTCCACCAGCAGGCACTCGCCGCCCCAAAGCTTGCCATCCTCGCCATAGCCAATACCGTCCAGCACCAGTGCTATAACCTTGTCTCCATTCAACGGCCAGTCGTGTTCGGCCAGGCAGGCCGCCGCATGAGCATGATGATGCAGTACTTCGGTGACCGGCAGCCCCATTTCACGTCCCAGCTGTGAGCTGCGGTATCCCGGGTGAGCATCAAGCGCAACGTGTTCGGCGGCAAAGCCGTAGATCCCGCTCATCAGCGCCAGCGAGCGTTGCCATTGCGCTTCAACGCCTTCCTGAGTTAGATCGCCAAGATGCTGGCTCAGAACCGCCTGCCCTCCCCGAACCAGACAGAAGGTATTTTTCAGGTCGCCACCGAGCGCCAGAATAGGCGGCAGGTCTTTAAAGCCTCCGGGTAAAGAAAATGCATCCGGTACGAACCCCCTGGCGCGGCGCAGCATTTCTCCACTGGCGCGCATAACGGAGTCATCCATACGCTGAAGGATGTCGCGGTTATGTAGCAGAAAACCGTCTGCAATGTCTTCCAAATCCCGTAGTGCCTGAGCGTTATCAATAGCAGGCGGCCTGCTGTTCAGGTTGCCGGATGTCATCACCAGCGGGCCGCCAAAATCCTGCGCCAGAAGGTGCTGAAGCGGGTTGGCGGGCAGCATCACGCCAATTTCATTCCTGCCCGGCGCCACGGCGGCGCTCAGCTCTTGAAGGCAACTGCCGGCCACCAGCACGACAGGCGCAGCGGGCGTTGAAAGCAGCGCCACTGCCGGCTCGGGCAGCCCTTTGGCTGTCGCTATCATCACCGCAAAAGGTTTCGCTGGCCGCTGTTTACGCGCCCTCAGGCGCTCCACGGCGGCGTGATTACCGGCATCCACGGCAAGGTGAAAACCGCCGAGGCTTTTCACCGCAACGATTTTCCCCTCGCGCAGCGCCGCAACGGCCTGCGCCAGCGCCAGCTCACCGTCGAGCTGTTGCTCTCCCTGCAGCCAGAAGATTTGCGGCCCGCAGTCCGGGCAGGCTACCGGCTGGGCGTGAAAACGCCGATCCATCGGGTGGCGATACTCTTCATCGCAGGCGGCACAAAGCGGAAACGCCGCCATCACCGTGGACGGGCGGTCATAAGGCATCGCCCGAATGATGGTGAAGCGCGGCCCGCAGTGGGTGCAGTTGATAAACGGGTAACGATATCGGCGGTCGGCGGGGTCGTTAAGCTCACGCAGGCAGTTCGGGCAGGTGGCGGCGTCCGGCACGATTTGGGTGTCCATCGCGCCAGTGCAACTGTGGCGAATGGTAAAGTCTTCGGGCAACAGCTCCCAGCACACTGACTGCTGCTCTACGCTATCGATACTCGCCAGCGGCGGACAATGTTGGTAAAGCTCGCTCAGGAAGGCTTCCGGGCTGGTCGCCAGGCGAACGACAACGCCTTCGCCGTCGTTGCAGACATCGCCCACCAGCTTCAGCCGTTGAGCGATTTGCCAGACAAAGGGGCGAAAGCCAACGCCCTGCACTTTGCCGCGAATGCGTAGTTCGGTGCCCCTCACCCTGGCCCTCTCCCCCGGAGAGTCCAGAGGACAGGGTGAGTTCAGGCTCATGCATCCACCGCCTCGCACAGCCGTGCTTTCATGCTGTTGTAGGTCGTTTGTGCGTAGTTCTCGGCCCACGCCTGGTCCTCTATTGCGCTAACGTTGACCGCGCAATACTTGGTTTCCGGCGTTTTGGAGATCGGGTCAAGGTTGTCCTGCGTTAGTTCGTTACAGGCGCCGATCCACCACTGATAGGTCATATAGACAGAGCCTTTGTTAATGCGCTCGCTTACGTCGGCACGGCTGATAACCTTGCCGCGACGCGAACTCACCCAGACCAGCTGCCGGTCTGTGATTCCCAGCGCCTCGGCATCCAGTGGGTTGATTTGCACAAAGCCAGGCTCATCGGCGAGAGTTTGCAGTGCCGCACAGTTGCCGGTCATCGAGCGGCAGGAGTAGTGCCCGACTTCACGGACAGTGCAAAGAATTAGCGGGTAGCTGTCGTCCGGCACTTCGGCAGGCGCACGCCATTCGGCGGCAAACAGCTGACCTTTGCCGGTCGGAGTGTCGAATTTGCTTTCTTTGTAGAGGTATGGCGTGCCGGGGTGATCGAGCGTCGGGCATGGCCACTGCACGTGCCCCATATCGCCCATTTTTTCGTAGGTCACGCCGTAAAACAGCGGGCACAGCTCGCGCAGCTCATTCCAGATTTGCTCGTTGTTTTCGTAGTACATCGGGTAGCCCATCGCTGTCGACAGCAGGCTGATGATTTCCCAGTCGCGCTTGACGTTGTACTTCGGCTCAATCGCTTTTTCAAAACGCTGGAAGCCCCGATCGGCGCAGGTAAAGACACCACCATGCTCACCCCAGGAGGTCGCTGGCAGCAACACGTCCGCCACTTCGGCGGTTTTGGTCATGAAGATGTCCTGTACCACCACGAAATCAAGCGCCTCAAACCCTTTGCGTACCAGGCCCAGATCCGCTTCGGTCTGGAGTGGATCCTCGCCCATGATGTAATAGGCTTTAACCTTGCCCTCTATCGCCAGGTGCGGCACCTCGGTAATGCGCACGCCCACCTTGTCATCCATCACCGCCGGGTCGATGCCCCAGGCTTTGGCAAACTTCGCGCGGATTTCGGGATCAACCACATCCTGGTAGCCGGGGAACTGGTTAGGCAGCACGCCCATATCGCAGGCTCCCTGCACGTTGTTCTGCCCGCGTACCGGGCCTACGCCAACGTTTTCACGGCCGAGGTTGCCGGTGAGTAGCGCGAGGCTGGACAGCCCTTTTACGACATCCACGGCCTGACCAAACTGAGTGACCCCCATCCCCCACATGATGGTCGCGGAAGGCGCGGCAGCGAAGGTACGCACCGCCTGGCGAATCTGTTGAGCGGGAACGCCGGTCAGATGCTCGACGTCCTCCGGCGCATAGCCTTTTACGACTTCGCGGTAGGCATCCAGCCCTTCGGTATATTTGGCCACGTACTCTTTATCGTAAAGCTGTTCTTCCAGCAGCACGTAGCCAAAGGCGTTCACCAGCGCCATGTTGCAGCCGTTTTTGATCTGCAGATGCTGGTCGGCAATGCGGGCCGTTTCGATACGGCGCGGGTCGCAGACGATAATTTTGGCGCCCTTGCTTTTGGCTTTAATCACCCGGCGCGCCACAATAGGATGCGAGTCAGCGCAGTTATAGCCCACCACCAGCAGGCATTTGGAGTTTTCGATATCGCCGATGGAATTGCTCATTGCCCCGTTACCCAGCGTCGCCTGCAGCCCGGCAACGGAAGGGCCGTGGCACACGCGAGCGCAGCAGTCGACGTTGTTGGTGTTTAGCACCGCACGAGCAAATTTCTGCATCACGAAGTTGGTTTCATTCCCCGTTCCGCGTGAGGAACCGGTGGTCATAATGGCGCGCGGGCCGAACTGCTCTTTAATCGCCTTCAGACGTTTAGCGGTATAGCTAATCGCCTCTTCCCAGCTTACCGGCTGCAGCTTGCCGCCCTTCTCGTAGCGGATCATCGGCTGCGTCAGGCGAGGGGTCAACAGCCTGGTATCGTTAAGAAAATCCCAGCCGTAGTAGCCTTTAAGGCAGAGTTCGTTCTGGTTAGTCACGCCCTCGGCTGCTTCGGCTCGGAGTATCTTGTTGTTCTCAACGACCAGTTTCAGTTTGCAGCCTGCGCCACAGTAAGGGCAGACGCTGGTAATTTTTTTCATCAGTAACAGACCTGTTAAAAGTTAAAATTTTAAGCGATTAAAAATTCAGAGCCGCAGGGTCATCCAGCGCAGCGCGGCGGCGTTTTGCCGCGCTCATTTGCTCCAGCCGGTTGCGGTCAACGCACAGAATGGCGTTGGTCGGGCAGACCTCCAGGCAGGCCGGGCCGGTCTCGCGGTGATAGCAAAGGTCACATTTGCTGGCCTCGGCTTTTTCCGCCCTCACATTCAGCCCGGCACCGCTGTTGCGAATAACCGGACGCACGACGACCTCCATCGCACCATACGGGCATGCCACCACGCAGGTTTTACAGCCAATGCAACGCTCCTGCATCACGTGTACAAAACCTTTGTCACGGCTGATTGCGCCGTTAGGGCAGACGCTCGCGCAGGGCGCGTCCTCGCACTGGCGGCACATGGTGGCCGTAGAGACGTTCACGCCTTTGATGACGTGAATGCGCGGCAAGAAAGTGTTGGGGGTCAGCGTCGAGCAGTCCTGATTCTCCAGGTGAGAGACGACGCAGGCTACTTCACAAGTGCGGCAGCCGATGCATTTGCCCGAATCGGCAATGATGAAGCGGTTCATCATAAACTCCTGCAATAAGTGTGTTATCGCAGAGCTTTATTCATAAACCGTGCCAGGAATTAAAATTAATAATTTCAATAAATTGAATGGTTGTTAGCCCTTAAAGAAAATGACATCGACACTAATGACGATGTCATTAGTGACTTACACCTCTGTTTCTTCCGTCGTCAGCTGGGCATAGCCGCCGTATCCGGTCCATTTCGGCAGGCGATGATAGATCTGCTCCACCGCTGCTTTTACCGCCTCCGTCATTGGATAGTAAAAGCCGACGATATCTGGCTGAATACCGAGGAAAACCACTTCGCCGACATCCTCTTTAAGCTGATCGACAAGATAATTAAGCGGCAAGTTGTGGGTGGTCATCATAAACATCCCGGCGATGTCGTTCGGGTCGATAACGCGGATCTCGCCGGGGTTGAGCATCATGTCGGTGGCGTCGACAATCAGCAGCAGTTCCGGACGCAGTTCGCGGATGGCGACCACGTCGTTTTCCGGCGCGCTGCCGCCGTCGATCACCACCCACTCCCTCTGCGATGAGGCCTGGCATTTTTCGGCCAGCAGCGGGCCTGCGCCGTCATCGCCCATCATGCTATTGCCTACGCAAAGCAGTACCTTAGTCATAGCGTCTCCTTACCATCAGGTAAATGGCCGGTTCCAGTTGAATGGCCTGAAGCATGTCGAGCAGCGCCTGGCTCCAGGCCTGCTGTTCCGGGGTCTGCGCTGGTTTAGCCGCATCAAACGCCCGGGCCAGCATTACTACGTGATTCTGGTCGATAACGATTTCACCGTAGCGCGGCACGCCGTTCATTTTGCGCCAGGCCTCGCCATCGGCCTCCAGCGTGGCAACCCACGCCTGGTAGGCTTCAAGCGGGCAAACCAGGCTCTCTTTCAGGCAGTCGATCACCCCCAGATGGTGGCCAATCGCCAGGCTGTAGTAGACCACCTGCCGGGCATCAGCCGGGGTGTTGTCGTTCTCGTCGACAAACTTGCGGCTGAGCTGACAGAACACTACCGACTCGCTCATTACGCGCGATCCTGATGAACCAGATGCTCAAGGTTAGTGACGATTTCTGTCAGGCGTGGGTCGTTTTCCTCGCTCAGCCACTGCTGAACAGAACCGTCCCCAGCCGTCAGCCTGGTCATGTAGCTGTCGGCAATCTGGCGACCATAGCGGTAGCCCGCCAGGCGGCGTGCAGCGCGGTCAATACGCACGCGCAGCGGCTGCACCATACCCGAATGCAGAATTTTTGCAGGCTCCACGTCCAGCTCGCTTGCCGGGCGGGCATGAATTTTTTGCTCCAGCAGGCCAAGCGCCATAGCGAAGCCGTACAGCGTGGCAGCAGGCGTTGGCGGGCAGCCGGGGATATAAACGTCGACCGGCACAATTTTGTCGGTACCGCCCCAGACGCAGTAAAGGTCGTGGAAAATACCGCCGCTGTTGCCGCAGGCGCCGTAGGAGATGCAGATTTTAGGATCCGGAGCCGATTCCCAGGCACGAAGCGCCGGAGAACGCATCGCGCGAGTCACCGCGCCGGTAAACAGCAGAATATCGGCATGGCGAGGTGACGGAACAACTTTGATACCAAAACGTTCTGCATCGAAAAGTGGCGAAAGCGTAGCGAAAATCTCGATTTCGCAGCCGTTACAGCCGCCGCAGTCTACGCGATAAACGTAGGCGGAGCGTTTGATGTTTTTCAGCAGCGACGCCTTCATGCTGGCGATAGATTCATCCACCGTAACCGGCACCGGAATGCCGTTGTGATCGCGCGGTCCCAGTAGGTTACTCATTAGCTGGCCTCTCTCATCTGACGGCTAAAGTCGATCCGGTCGGAAGATACCAGGCTTTGCTGGCGTTTGCAGTCCGGGCAGGTTTCAAATGCTCCACGGCGGCTTTCCGCGCGGGAATCGCCGTTGTGTTCAAGCAGCGCAATGGCGTAGTCGATCTCTTTTTGCACGGCAAACGGGCGACCGCATTCGCGGCAGTTGCACAGCGGGAAGCTGGCCTGCTGCAGGAAGTCGGCTTTGTTCCATACCGCCAGCTCGTACTGCTGAGAAAGCGTGATGGCGACCGTCGGGCAAACCTCTTCGCAGCGTCCGCAAAAGATGCAGCGTCCAAGGTTAAAGCTCCACTGCAGCTGCCCGGCGGCCAGATCCGTCTCCACGCTCAGGGCATTGGACGGGCAGGCGTTCATGCAGGCCGCACAGCCGATGCATTGCTGCGGGTTGTGCTCAGGCTTGCCGCGAAAGTCGGGGTCTACGGAAATGGGCTGGAGTGGATAAGACTCGGTTGCCACGCCGCCCTTGATGGCTTTTTTGATGAAGTTAAACATAGTGACTCCGGACTATTTCAGCGGCGAATTCGTGCGCTCAATGCTGTAGCGCTCCAGCTCTTTGTACGGCACCACCTGGCTTTTCTTCCTGCGCACGTCCACTACCGTCATGCGGTCGGTGCAGGAGTAGCAAGGGTCAAGGCTGCCAATAATCAGCGGCGCATCCGACACCGTGTTGCCGCGCAACATGTAGCGCAGGGTGGGCCAGTTGGCGTAGGTCGCCGCACGGCAGCGCCAGCGGTACAGCTTCTGATTGTCGCCGGTCATGCTCCAGTGGATATCGTCCCCGCGCGGGGCTTCCGAGAAGCCAAGGGCAAAACGGTTTGGAATGTAGGTAAAGCCTTCCACGGCGAGCGGGCCGCCAGGCAGGTTGTCCAGCCCGAAATCAACCATGTTCAGCGCGGTGAAGACTTCGTTGATACGCACTTTCAGACGGGACAGTACGTCGCAGCCGTCGAGGCTGTGAACCTCCATCGGCAGCAGGCCGTAACCCACAAACGGGTGATCGGCACGGGTATCGCGAGCGTGGCCGCTGGCGCGCACCATTGGGCCGACGTTACTGAAGTCGCGGGCGATTTGCGGGTCAAGGCGACCAATCCCCACTGTGCGCTGCTCGATGTTCGGCGTGCTCAGTAGAATATCCACCAGGTCCCGCACTTCCCGCCGCATCTGCCGGGCGAGCTGGCGGGTCTGGATCATGTCGTCTTTCAGCAGGTCGCGGCGGATGCCGCCGATCAGGTTCAGGCCGTACGTTTTACGCGCTCCGGTCAGGATCTCCGCCATCTTCATCGACATTTCACGCACGCGGAAGAACTGCATAAAGCCAGAGTCGAAACCCACGAAGTGACAGGCCAGGCCGAGGTTCAGCAGGTGGCTGTGCAGGCGCTCAACCTCAAGCAGGATGGCGCGAATCATCTGCGCACGATCCGGCACGGCTATCCCCATCGCATTTTCGACCGAAGTGGTATAGGCGGTGCTGTGGGCAAAGCCGCAGATGCCGCACACGCGGTCGGACAAAAAGGTGACTTCGTTATAGCCCATGCGGGTTTCCGCCAGCTTCTCCATGCCGCGATGTACGTAGAACAGGCGGTAGTCGGCGTCGATAATGTTTTCGCCATCGACGAACAGGCGGAAGTGGCCTGGTTCATCTGAGGTGACATGCAGCGGGCCAATCGGCACCACATTGTTCTTTTTCGTGCCCAGTTCGTTAATAAACTCGTAGGTCTCTTTATCGGTGGTCGGCGCCGGACGCTGGCGGTAATCCATGCTGTCTTTACGCAGCGGATAAAGATCGTCAGGCCAGTCGTCCGGCAGCACAAGGCGGCGCTCATCGGGCAGGCCAACCGGCTGCAGGCCGTACATATCGCGGACTTCGCGTTCTCCCCAAACGGCAGCGGGCACGCGAGGCGTGACGGACGGGAATTCCGGTTTATCGGCGTCCACTTCCACGCGTATGGTGATCCAGCACTTCACGCCGCTTTCCATCGACAGCACGTAATACACCGCATAGCTGCCGCAAAGCTGGCGCTCATCGTTGCCGAAAAGCACCGAAAGCCAGCCGCCCTGCTGGTAGTACAGCCATTCCACCACGTCCGGTAGCATATTGAGCTTCACGGTGACGGTGATTTGATCTTTCGTCTGCCAGGCTTCGTCGAGCACGGCATTCGGGAATTGCTGATGCAGCGCGGCGAGATAGTGTTGCCCCATTTTTTCTTCAGACATCGATAAATTCTCTTAAATCACGCCGCCAGTAAGGAGACGAAGGCTAAAAAGGCAAAGCCAAAACCGGCCCAGGTAATGCGCGAGGCGTCCAGCATTCGCAGGCGCGCCATGCTGTTTTCAAGCAGTGCGATAATCAGCACGCCCGCCACCAGCTTCAAAACGGTCAGCGCTACGGCGAGAACAAGCCCGCTCCAGCTAAAGGCGCTCATTTGCCCCCACGGCAGGAATACGCCGACAAACAGTTGCAGAACAACCAGCTGCTTAAGGGAAATGCCCCACTTCAGCACCGCAAAGCCCGCGCCGCTGTATTCGGACAGCGGCCCTTCCTGCAGCTCCTGCTCGGCTTCGGCGAGGTCAAACGGCAGCTTGCCCATTTCTATGAAGGTGGCGAAGGCGCAGGCGACAAAGGCCAGCACCAGCGTCAGGCTCTGCGCCTTCGGCCAGGCGTGAATGGCCCCGGCGATATTGCTGATGTGCGTGCTGCCCGCAACCTGAGCAGCCACCCACAGGCCAAGCAGCAGAATCGGCTCTACCAGCACGCCGAGCATCGCTTCACGGCTCGCGCCAATCCCCGCGAACGGGCTGCCGGTGTCCAGCCCGGCGATGGCGAAGAAGAAACGGGCGATGGCGAACAGGTAAATTAAGGTGATCAGGTCTCCTAATGACGGCAGCGGCGAGGCAATAGTTACCACCGGCAGCGCGGTGGAGATGGTCAGCATCACGCCAGCCATCACGAAAGGCATCAGGCGAAAAATCCAGCCAGACGCGGCGGGGGCCACGCTCTGGCGCCCCAGCAGCTTGAAGATATCTCGGTATTCCTGCAGCATGCCGGGACCACGGCGGTTATGCAGGCGCGCGCGCGTCACGCGGGTAATACCGGACAGCAGCGGCGCGGCAAAAAACAGCGCCAGCACCTGAGTCAGGGCAAATAAAAACGTCGTCATATCAGTTCCTCAGGCAACCATCGCCACGAGTAATACCGCCAGCTCAACCATCGCCAGGCGGCGGAACGTACCGGACAGGCACTCGCACTGCCAGCCTGGCATCCACTTCACAGGGTTCAGGGTTTGACGCAGCTTAAGCAGAGGGGCAAACGCTGCTTTTACCGGCTGCGCGAAGCCCGTCGCGGTGATCACCATCGCCTGTTCATGGTCGTAGCCGCAGACCCAGGCCGAACCGCGGGAGCGGTTTGGCAAGCGGTCGCCACGGAAAACGATCGTCAAAATTAACGGCAGCAGCGGGAAAGCTATCAGCAGCAGCGTCATCATCGGCTGAGACACGGCGGTATGTGCCGTTTGCAGCGGCAGCGGTACGACGTTCTGAAGCAGAAGCAACAGCCACGGTGAAGCCACACCGGCCGCAACGCAGCACGCGGCCAGCAACGCTACGATTAGATTCATCAACCACGGCGCGGAAGTCGCGTTTTCCGCTTCTTTGGTCCGCGGGGCGCCAAGGAAAGTGACGCCATACACTTTTGCCATGCACATCACCGCCAGCGCGCCGGTAATCGCCAGCCCAACGGCCAGCAGCGGCCCGATAAGGCGGCTAACAAACAGCGGCAGGCTGCTGAGACGGAAGAACGACTGATAGATAACCCATTCGCCGGCAAAACCGTTCAGCGGCGGCAGCGCGGCCATTGCCATCAGCCCGACAAGCATCGCCAGCGAGATAACCGGCATGCGTTTACCGATCCCGCCCAGCTTCTCGATGTCACGGTGCCCGGTTCGGAACCAAACCGCGCCAGCACCGAGAAACAGCGTGGTTTTAAACAGGCTGTGATTGAACAGGTGATAAAGGCCGCCTGTCATGCCCAGCGCCACCAGCACCGGCTCATGCAGGGCGATGCCGATCAGGCCGCAGCCGAGGCCCAGCAAAATAATGCCGATGTTTTCAAGGGAGTGATAAGCCAACAGGCGGTTGATGTTGTGCTCCATCAGCGCATAAAGGCCGCCGATAAACGCGGTAATCATACCCAACACCACCACCAGCACGCCCCACCACAGCGGCAGCACGTTGCTGAGAAGCGAGAAGCACATGATGCCGTACAGGCCGATCTTCAACACCACGGCGGAGAACAGCGCGGCTGCCGGAGCTGAAGCATTCGCGTGCGCCTGCGGCACCCAGCCGTGCAGCGGTATTATCCCGGACAGCAGCCCAAAGCCAGACAGCGCGAGGAGCAGCACAGAGGCGGGCAGCGGCGCGCCATCGGTAAGATGACGCAGTTCGCCGTAGCTCAGGGTGCCGTAGCGCTGCCACAGCAGCCAGCAGGCAATCACCAACAGCACGGTGCCCAGGCGGCCCAGTGCAAACCACAGCTGCCCGGACTTCTGGCAGCCGGTCAGGAAGTAGCTTGCCAGGGAGATGATATCCGTCATTGCCACCAGGGTGACAAAGTTGTCGGCCATCAGCGCCGCCACGCTTGCCGCCAGGATTAAATTAATCAGCAGGCAGTTGGCTTTTATTTTATGGTGACGATGCCAGGCGCAGTTAAACAGGGAAATGAACAGGCCGCTGAGCGCCACGGTAACCAGCCAGACGCCATTGAAAGCGTTGAGCTGAAGATGCCAGCGCCAGATTTGCACGTCGCCGCTGAAGCCCAGCAGCGCCTGAGCGCCAGCCACCAGCAAAAATACGGAGCTGACGGCTCCGCCAATACCGGCGAAGAAGCCGCTAACCGGTCTGGAAAATGCCAGAACTCCGGCTAAGACGGCGCTGGCGACAAACCCCAAAAGCGCCCAGTGAATCAATTGAAAAGCATTCATTTTCTCGCCTCTGGCTGGGTAAATAAAGTCAGGTCACCAGGCGACGCTCCGAGCGTCAGCTCGCGCTTTCGCCTGCTAGCCTGAGCGATGTCTTTGTTGTCGATAAGGCGCAGCGCCTTGGTCGGACAGGTGCGAACGCAGGCCGGGCCGCTTTCATCGAAACTGCACAGGTCGCATTTGACCGCGATAGCGCGAACGCCGGGAATCCAGTCGAGCAGCGAGCTAACGCGAGCCGGTGCCGGAGGCGCTGGCGGCGCTTTCGGGCTGTTAACGCTGGCGGGAATATGTAGCGGACGACTGCCGGAAAATTCAATGGCGCCGAACGGGCAGGCAATGCCGCAAAGTTTGCAGCTTACGCACAGGCTTTCATTCAGCTGGACAGCCCCGTCCACGCGGGTAATGGCGTTAACCGGGCAAACCCCGGCGCAGGGCGCGTCTTCGCAGTGATGGCACATCTGCGGCGCAGATTCATTCAGATTGCGCATGACTTTCAGGCGCGGCATGGACTGCAGGCCGTGCAGACGGTGAGTCTCGGCGCAGGCCGCTTCGCAGGTATGGCAGCCCATACACAATTTTGAGTCAGCGATTACAAAACGGTTCACCAGCTCTTCCTCAGGTGACGATCGTCATTTTTGACGAAAACATGCCGAAAAACTGCCGGTTCGACAGTTTCCGACACCCCAGATATCTTCATGCCACGGAGGACTGCTGAAGCAGCGTCATGGACAGCGGGGTATTTTGCTGCACGGCCAGATGAAGGCTGTCGTACACCGGGCGAATCAGCTCAAGGTAGTGATCGAGCACTTTTTCGCGATCGCGGTTGCTGATGGCATTATCAATCAGGCCGTCATCGTCGATAGTCGCCTTTGCAATCAGCACCTTATCGCTACCGTCGTGCAGCTCGATGGCGTACTCAATTGTGTGGCTGTTAAAGCATTCGGCGAGGTTGATTTGAATGGCGAAGTGGTCAAATAAGAAGAAGCGCAGGCTCTCGTCCGGGGTGCTGTCTATGACGTGATACAGCTTCGCTTTCGATAAGGTAATCCCCTGAATAAGGGTGTTAACGTAGTAACGCCACTGCGAAAGCAGGCATTCGTGCCTGTCGGCGATATATTCGGCTTTCTCGCTCAGTTCCCAAATGTTCATGTTTTGTTCACTATGTTGGTATTTGTTCTTCCACAAAGCACCTTTCGTGCCATGTTTTTAACCACCTGTATTTAAACGTTTTCTACTTAAATGAACGTCTAAAACGTGACGGATGCCGTGTCATTTCGTCATCTTTGACTTTGGGTGAGGGGATCACTTTGCCCTTCTCGCCTCTTCTGCAAGAGGGGCAAAGAAAAGTGCTGGCACCTTCTTTGCATTAGCTGCCCCAGTTAACCCCCGGAGGCCTCATGCACGAAATCACCCTTTGCCAGCGCGCAGTCGAACTTATCGAAAGCCACGCCCGCCAGACAAATGCCCGCCGCATAACCGGCGTCTGGCTGGAAGTCGGCGCCTTCTCGTGCGTGGAAATCAGCGCGCTGGAGTTTTGCTTTGATCTGGTCTGCCGCGGCACGCTGGCGGAAGGCTGCGTGCTGCATATTCACCAGCAAGAAGCCGAATGCTGGTGCCATGACTGCCAGCAGTTCGTCACGTTGCTGACCCAGCGAGTGAAGCGCTGCCCCAACTGCAGCGGCAGCAACCTGCGCATCGTGGCGGACGACGGCATGCAGATTAAGCGTCTGGAAATCGATCAGGAGATAGCTCATGTGTAGCACCTGCGGTTGCGGTGAAGGCAACCTGTACATTGAAGGGGATGAGCGTGATCCTCACTCTGGCTTTCGCCGCGCCCCGTTTGCCCCAGCGGCACGCTCGCTGCAGCAGATAACCGGCGTAAAATTCGCACCGACGGCTGACTCTCAGGGCGACCTGCATTACGGTCACGGTGCGGCAGGCACCCACGCGCCGGGCATGACGCAGCGCAAAATGCTGGAAATTGAGCTGAACGTGCTGGATAAAAATAACCAGCTCGCCGCCTATAACCGCGAACAGTTCACTAGCCAGAATCAGCTGGTGCTGAATCTGGTGTCCAGCCCCGGCTCCGGCAAAACCACCCTGCTCACCGAAACGCTAAAACGCCTGAATACCAAAGTGCCGTGCGCGGTTATCGAAGGCGACCAGCAAACGCTCAACGACGCGGTCCGCATCCGCGAAACCGGCACCCCAGCGATTCAGGTGAACACCGGTAAAGGCTGTCACCTTGATGCCCAGATGATCCGCGATGCCATGCTGCGCCTGCCGCTTGAGCAGGACGGCGTGCTGTTTATCGAAAACGTCGGCAACCTGGTGTGCCCGGCGAGCTTTGATTTAGGCGAGCGCCATAAGGTCGCGGTGTTGTCCGTCACGGAAGGCGAAGACAAGCCGCTGAAATACCCGCATATGTTTGCCGCAGCCTCTTTGATGCTTCTGAACAAAATAGACCTGCTGCCGTACCTGCAGTTCGACGTCAAAAAATGCCTGGCCTTTGCCCGCGAGGTCAATCCGGACATCAAAATTATTCTGGTTTCCGCGACCCGCGGTGAAGGAATGGACGAGTGGCTGAGCTGGCTGGAGGCGGAACGATGTGCATAGGCATTCCCGGCCAGATAGTAGAACGGCTGGCAGGCGGCAGCGCAAAAGTGGACGTCTGCGGCGTGCAGCGCGACGTTAATTTAACCCTGGTCGGCGACGCCGCCGTGGGACAGTGGGTGCTGGTTCACGTCGGTTTCGCCATGAGCATTATTGACGAAGTCGAGGCGCGCGACACGCTAGATGCCCTGCAAAAAATGTTTGAGGTAGAGCCA
>Ga0153962_1000003_pt1 | contig 36206 bp, 7 predicted proteins | sample TSFL046MetaG_FD_106657 | JGI IMG/M metagenome (GOLD analysis project Ga0153962, IMG submission 106657) | Attine ant fungus gardens microbial communities from Florida, USA - TSFL046 MetaG | ecosystem: Host-associated > Fungi > Mycelium > Unclassified | place: USA: Florida, Withalacochee...
CATTTTCTTTATTTGTATCTTTTTTTAATTATTTTTTATTAAATTTGTGGCCCTTTTTATTTTTTATTGGGTTATTTTAAGAGATTTATTTTTGCAATTTTAGTTTTTTTTCCAATAAATATTAAAATTTGGACAATTAATAAATTAATCAATTAAGGAAGGAAGCACAGATATGGGTTTTATAAGGTGCTAACTACAAGAAATTTTGTATTTTGTATTATTTTATTTACTTTTTAGTTTAAATTTTTATGGATTTACTATTGAGATAGGTATATTTATATACTTGTTACTTATTTTTGTTATTTTGTAATTTTTTTACCTTTTTGATAGGTAAATTTTTAAGTAATCCACCTTTTGGAACTATTTTTAGAATTTTAGTGATTTTGTTATATTTTTGCTATATTTTAGTTTATTAGCTTTTATCTCTTACTTTGTAGGATTTTTTATATTTTAACGTTATTTTTGTAAATTTTGGAGTTTGTTGTTTTATACTCCGATTTATTCCTGCTTTTATAATCAAATTATTTAATTAATATTTTCTTTTATTTTTTTATTTAGAATTTTTATTCTTAAACATTACGAGATAAAGAGATATTTAAATATTAATTTTGTTTATAATATTTTTTAGTGTTTACTTATTTTTTTCTTTGTTTATTGCTTAGAAATTACTAGGAAATTATTCAAATTTATATTTTTATTTATTTTAAAATTTTTATATTTTGTTCAATTAGACCAATATCTATTAGAGTATTATAAATAATACAATACAATACAATACCTGTTACAGGTACTAGTACATTAAAGCAAGTAAAATAAAAAGGTGTAGCTGCTGCACCAATTGTACCACTTCAACATGTTGACTACAAATAAACATTAGAATAAAGAAATTTACTACAAACATAAATCGATTTAGTGCTCGGAATTTATTTTATCGAATTCGAGTTGTTTAAAGATTTGGCATTAGTTGTAGAACTAGTACTCCCTTTTTTTTTAGTGAACGGTCCAAAACCATAAAATGGAAGTAGAACTATAATTCAGATACACTTAATTTTTTAAATTTTTAGTATGTAATTAAATATTTCTTATTATTACTAATAACTCTTGACTATGTCATCATATTTTTAAAATATAAATGTAAGATTAACGTGAAAAGATTATTATTATTATTATAATTAAATAATTATTATTATTCACTTTCTACTCGTTTAACCATTGAAAATGGGTGCAAATTATATTCATAAATATTTAATAATATTTCTTTGCATTTTATCTTATTTTATATTTAAGATAGCGATTATTATAAATAATTGAATAAAATCTTATTTTTTCTTGTTGTATAATTAGTTGATTTTTAGCACTATATATAGATAAAGAATTGCTGAACTAAGCTTTAGTAGATTAAGTTAGAATAGAAAAATAACTAGGTTTAATAGAAAGACTTTTAGGTAGAGTAGCTACATATCCTGTAAATTCTCCTTTAGTAGGTTTAAAAATTATTTCTAATAAAAGGAATAAATGTCAGATTTTCATAAATAGTAATAATATGATTAATATAAAAATCTTTATTAACTTCACGTTTTGAATTATTAAAAACATATTCAAATATAAAAATTTCTAGTTCTTTTCAATAATCATCACGATATTAGAGTTATATTTATTTAAGATATTAATAATTTGCTTTGTTTGCTCAGTTTCTAGGAGCCTTTTCTTTATTTAATTTTTTTAGTATCAATATCCAAATTACTCTATTAGTACAGTAGGCGGATACTTGTTTTTATTATTAAATATTTAATTATCAAATTAATTTATACTTGGAGTTAAAGGTAGCGGAGTACTAGTTTACTTTTTATATTAAAAATACTTTATTTCTTAATTAATGGACGAACAGTGGAGAAGTGTTTACTAATTTAGTTTAAAATTATTTAGCTTATTTTATAAGCAATGAATCGCGGATCTAGTTACATTAAAAATGTATTTATTTTATTATCAAATAATTTATTACTCGGTTATGTTTTATAAAAAGCTGACACAGAATATTAGTTAATTATGTTTTGATTATTTAATTTAGTTTTCAAGGTGAGATGCGCTATTTACAAAAGGTTAATAAAATTAATATATAAATAAAAATATAATTATTACAGCAGTCTAGTTTATTCCCAAGAGTATGTAATTAATCCTTTAATAAAATTATTAAATAAAAACTAAATTTAGGTATTCACTTTATCTCAAAATAGCTCTAGTCAGTATAAAATTACCAGTGTCTTTTTTAAATTAAATAAATTATATAAAATATAAGTAAATCTATTCTAAGTACTTAAGTACTAATTACCATTTTTACAAGCTTAAATAACACAGATTAACTAAAGCAAGCTAAGAAAAATTAGTCATAAAAAATAATAAAGTAAGCAAGAGAAAGATGCAGCAAAAAAGATTACATTAAGTGTTTAAAACGAATAGATTACGCAAGTAAAAAAGAATCGTTATATTCTAATTAAACTTTAGAGGGAACAGCTAATTACTTAATTTTCCAAACAGATAACGAGGATGCATTAACTGATGCTAGATACCTTATTTCATAAATAGAAAGTAAAAGTTCAGATCATTGTTAGATGATTTAATAAGACTAGGATATTTATTCATTTTTAAATCCATTTAAACTATCACTAATACAGATTATATTGAATATAAATAATAAATATAATAACAATAATGTTTTTTTTTTAAGATTGTATAAATTATATTACATTGTAAAAGGTCATAGATTGACTGTGAGTTATGTATTAAACAATATTTTAATTGGACCTAGTAAATGTTTTATTACTTTAGGTAAAGTTTATAAATTATTATCATGTAATAATCAGAGATACTAAGTTATTAGGTAATAAGACAAAGATTAAGAAGTATTGGAACATTATATGATTATGTAAAATTAGTTTTAACTGAATATGAAATAAGTACTCTTGATAAATTGTTAGCAATCGTTGAGATTAAAAAATAATTAAATTAATAAAGAATAAAATTCTTACAGTTTTCACCTAAAACATAATTAAAATTTAATTAAATAGTAAGTAACTAAAGATAGTAAAATAGCAATATAGTCAATATTAATTTAATATACATAATGGTATATAAATGATGTTAAGTTTGAATAAAGAAAACAAAGTGCTATAAACACCGGAATATATTTATTAAAATACTACACTAATTAAAACACAGTATATTTGGTATTAAGATATAACAAAAGGTCACATTGTTATAAATATCAAGTTTATACAGATATTAAATGATAGTTAATTTATGGGTAACAATATTCTGCATTTATTTGGAAGAATACATATCATTTAATTAATAATAAGTTAATCACAAATTATTTAAGTTAATTAGAAGTAATAATAATAATATATTTTATATATAAATAATATAACTCAAAATCACTACACATACCCTACAATTTCTGTTTATTTTATTACAAATAAATTTTACAATCTAATTACAATTAAAAATTAGGATAATAAATATCCCTTAATTAATTAACATCATATTCTCAATTCTATATATAGCTCATGATCTTACTTATTATAATAAGTTATCTATATAAACATAAGGTATAAAAATTTTAAGTTAAAAGTCTATTATTTTTTAAAGTAAATAAAATGTTATAAAGTCTACCCTAGATTTAGTAAAATACTATTCAACCTAATATTAAATATATTTATTACCATTTAACCAATTTACCACCTAACCACTTAATATTAAAACCTATAATAAATAACAATTTTATACAAATAAACTTTCACTGTTTGCCTATAATGTAAAACTCAATTAAAAATAATCCCAAATCTATAATTATATATAGCTAACTTTCTCTATACTAATTTAATTAAATAGTAAAATAAAATCCCTTATCATAATTAAATATCAAATCATATAATAATATAAAAATTAAATAAAAATATTAACTGTTTTTAGCTTGGGGTATACCCTCTCTTTTAGACATATGAGATAGATAGCTAAATTGGGATAAATAGGTACCTCACTTCGATATAGACTAATTGAGTATTTTCCTTTTTGCATCACTCAAATCCCCCCTAATAATGGCAATTACTCTTTGTGGATATCGCTAAAGTATTATTTGGGACAATATATTAAATATAAGCATGGGAAACTCAATTTTTAATTTGCCCGACTTAGCATAGTATTTAACCTTCATATATCAGTACCGCATTGTAGTGCTTTAGAATAAGGGTACTAGGTTTGCCTTGTAACGAAGTGATGCGTGAGGAGGCCTATATATAATTATAAGGTAGGTCTCAATACGGGTGAGCGGTGTTAAATTGTTCAAGGTTAATCCATCATAAGTTCCTTTGTGGATCTTTCACTGGCAACTTTGACAGACTGGTATCTGTTTAGCTCTTACATTACTTGTGTGAATCCAAAGATTTTATTACCGGCCTTTCTAATTTTTCTAACTTGATGGTTTTCTTTATGTGCTCCCGCACATTCTACATTTATGTAAAATTTTTTAATTGGGTCCTTAGTTATCAATTAAGTGCCTCGGACGGTGCGTTTAAGATAAGATAGGTTCCATTCTTCAAATCGGAATTAACTTGAAATACGGGTTTGAATATAACTTCAACATAGGGTTAGTTTATGTTTAGGTTTCCAACTCTTTCCAAAAATTTGCAAATACTTTAGCTCTTGATGTAAGGTTTAATTATCTTGTCAAGGTTTACGCACATGAGTGTCTCATTATGAAGTTCACTATTGTATGTAGTACATATCTATTATTTAATTATTGCGAATAGTTGATTAGTCCCCAGGTTAATAATTTTATCTAATTAGGATACCGTGATGTTCCATAAAGATTAAAGCGTGCTAGGTAAGGGAACGTAGCTACCTTTAGCACTATTCTCTTCAATTCTCATGAACCCTTCTTTAGGAATAACTAGTTTTCCAATAATTTGGTGGTTGTTGGTAGGATTGGATTGTAATCACATTATGAGCCACTTTCAACTTACTACTGTCCCTTTTATAATGACGAGTTTTCGATTATTTTCCTTTGGTTTATTTTTGTTTTAATTATAGAAATTGGGCCTTGTCATGATGTAGATCTGTTATCTTTTGTTTTCTCCACACTCAGTTCTAACTTAAGTTCCTCGCGCAGGAAATTAGATACTTCATACCTGATCTTAATCTCAAACTCTTCTGGTCCATATATTACAAAGACTCAGTCGTCTGCGTATCTTACATATTTGTATATATTCCCACTTGATGCTGTAGCAGGGATTATTATTAGGAGTTTATCGTTTACCTTAATTGTTTAAAAATAATTTAGTTATTGGAATAAATTTACAACCTATAATTTGATTTATAAAAACCTTTTTAATTTTTATATTTGTTTTAATTAGACCCCCTAGATATGATCCAATAATAAAACTTTTTTAAAAAATTCTTCCTATTTTAATCTCTCTTCCTCTTAATTATAAATCAGCAGGATACAACCTTGATATAGACTATATGTAAATTATAGCTTAAGGATTTATATAAAAATTTTTTTAAAAATGAAATTTATTTCAAAAACATAAACAAGAATTGTGGATAAATGAGAGTTTTGATACTAAATACAAATATTATCAATTCTATATTAAAAATAAAAAGCAATAATACAATACAACTCGATACAAATTAAATTTTGTATAATTATTTTCTAAAAATAGAATTAAAAGGTAATTACCACTATTTACAATAAATAAATACATATGATATATTTTATTATTATTCATTTAGATAATAACCTCTACTATTTTAATAAATTAATATAAATAAACTAATTTAAATAAATCAAAGAATAGTATATGGTGTGGTGTTAATAGTAGTAATAAATATAAAATAGAAAAATATAAAAATAATGGAAAGGTATTATGTATTATGTATTTGTATTTAGAATACTTTTTTAATTTTAAAATTTTTATGAACATTTAATCGTATTCAACCTAGTTAATTTAATCATTTTTTATAAATTTATTAATAAGATTCAACTCTGAATAAAAAGTTAAGCTTTCAATTTAACTGAAATTTATAAGGGGTAATAGTAATAGTAGAATTTTTAATTGACATTTAATTTAAGAGATGAGATGATTAGATTGATTACATTTTTATAACTATTTTAACCAATATTTTGGTTATTGATGATTTTAAATTAAGGTGGTTATAAGCATATCAAAATATACATAAGGTATAAAATTAGTAGTTATTATAAAGTATTTGACTTTTATTCAAAATTTAATATTTTAGTAAATTAAAAGGGACTTAACTTAATTTAATTTAATTTAACTTAACTTTAATTTTTAATCTTATAATTGCAAATTTATTTTTAAATGGCGAGTATTACCGTAATAAAACATAAAAGTTTAATAAAACAAAAATTATTTAAATAAATATAATAATCTGAGTTAGTTTCTACTTTAATACTATAACTTTAACTTCTTTTTTTTTATAACTTCTTTTTATTTGAGAGTTCTAATTTAATTTTAAATCCCCAATTAACCAACAATAAAACTACTTATTTAATAAAGTATTAAATTAAACAGTTAATTTACAAATGTTATTTAAATAAATTCTTTATAATTAAAAATAATAAATGCTATACAATTAATTGTAGATTAAAGGGAGTAATAGGTAACGTTTTTTTGTTTTAATAAAGAGCGGATGAAGCAATTTAAAATACGAAACCGATAGTTATATCTAGACATAAAATTAGAATAATCCATAAACCATAATTTTGTGCATGATAAATAGATGTAGCAAAAGAAAAAAAAAATAAAGAATGTAAATATAAAAAACTAGGAAGATAATACCAATTAGATAAAAAGAAAATATTAAATTTGTCGTGTTTGAGCATAAATACCTTGGAAAGCACAATCAAAACTATAAACTTTTTTCAGCATCGGGTATATCTACAGCAAATATAATCTTAGCAAATAGTAGAATAAAAAGAATTGGAATTACAAAAAATAAATTAGAATAGTAGTCCTAATTTACAAATTAAACTAAAATTAATGGAGATCTTCTATTATTTAGAAAAAATAATTTTATACAATACAAATTTTTATTACATTTTTATAAAAAACATACATCCAACTTATTTACTTTTTATATAAAATATATTTACATTTTTGTATTACTAATAATTATCTCCTCCTTGAATACATAGAAAATAATAGAGATAAATATATAATGAAATATATAATAAACTAAATTTATAAAAATTTTTTAAGATTAATACAAATACATAATATATTATTAATAAATTTAATACTTAATACAATAATAACGATATTTAGCAGCAAGATTATAATAGAAGATTAATATTTTATATATAAATTATAAATAGAGTGTTGAAGCTATAATAGAAAAAATATTTAGTATGATTGATTTAATCAAAATAAAGAATAGAATAATTAGTGTATTAATACTAATAAATAGAATTTGAATATTACTAATTAGTATTTTATATAATAAAAAGAGAATATTTTCCCAATAGTTATATATTAAAAACACATTAATAAAATTAAGATAATAAGAGGCACTAATCACACTTGTAATAATAGCAATAAATGAAACAGTATAAATACTCCTTGAAGATCTTTATTTTAAATAATATCACTATTATTATTATTATTTTCATTATTAATAAGATTCTTACCATTATTATTTTTAATGTTAAAATTTTTACCATAAATAATTAATAGTATTAAAAAGATTAACAATTGTGAATATATGTTGGAACAGATAAAAAGAAAAAGATTATATAGAAAGATATGTATTTATACTTAGAGCAAGAAGTAGGAAACCAACATGAGTAATACTACTATAAGCTAGAAGTTTTTTAATTTCTTTTTTAAAAATTCCAAGTACAGTACCAAAATTAGACTACCTATAGAACCAATAATAAGTATATTATCTATTATATATATACTAATATTATATTGATTATCAGGTGTAATAAAAGAAATATTTATATTAATAAATTTAACTATAAAAATAAATACACTAAATTTAGGTATAATTATTAGTCAAGTTGTTACTTTAGTAGGTACACTATTATATACATCAGGTGCTCAATTATAGAATGGAAAAGAAGAAAATATTAAAAGAAACTCCTTAGAATAAGTACGAGTCCAAATTTTTATATATTTATATTAGAACAATTACTTATATTAATTATTATAGTATTTTCAAAATTAAGTGAACCTGTATAACTATAAATAATACCACAACCAAGTAGATTAATACATGATGAGAGTCCACCCAGTAAAATTTATTTAACAGTAGCATCAATACTATTTTTATAAAAACGATAGCTTATAATAATATAAATAGAAAAACTTTTAAGTTCTAGACTAATATATATAGTAATAAGATCATTAGTTGAAATAAGTAGAAGTGAACCTATAATATTTAGTACAATAATTATATGAAAAATATAAGTTTTTAAAAAAAAAATAGCAGAATGATCTTTATCTTTATCTTTATCTTTATCTTTATAATCTATATTTAGATAAATAGCAATTATTATTACAAAATTTAACTAAAACAAGTAAATGTTTTAAACATTAAATAGACTATTATAAAGACTTACTCCAGATCAAAGAGATTAAATAAAAAATACATTAAATGAAAGTAGTACATAATAAAATAGAACTACTGCTGTAATTTCACTAAGATAATTCTTAATTCGATATGAGGAGAAAAATTGAATGGCAAGAAAAACTACCAAGCGCTATAAATAGCAAATTTAAATTAAAAAATTTTTTAAATAAAGTAATGTAAAGTCAGATAAGGTAAGGTAAATAAAAATAACACTATCTTAATATATTTTTATTAATAGTTTGAAAAGTAGTTAAATATTTGTATTTATACAGGTTATTTTCTAGAATAAAATTATATAAATAAATAATAATTAAGTTATAAAATAATGGTATAATCAATAAATAACTTTTCTTTATTAAATTTTTTATTTATTTTTTAATTATAACCCCTCTAATTTAAATTTATACCTTGCCTAAAAAGTTACAAATAAATTTGTTTTATTTAGCTAATGTAAGGTTTATAAGTCCCCAAAACATTATATTTTATATAAAAGAGGTAGAATTAGTTTAATAGGTAAAATCACGTTTTGTGGCAACGCTGTTAAGAGTTCGAGTCTCTTATTTTACCCTAAAAAAATACATTACCTTTGAATATAAATATATATAAGTATATATAATATATAGTTAATAAATTATGTTTAAGGATATGGTTTACTTTTTAAATTAAGATAAAAAAGACTTAAAATATAAAAATCAGTTCAAAACATCATAATAAAAGAGCAAAAACAAATAATAAGCGAAGTAGTGTAACGGTAGCACAACAGTCTCATGATCTGTTAGATTGGGTTCAAATCCTAACTTCGCTAAACTAATCAATATTTACTTATATGTATAAAAATTTATTAATTAAGGTCCTTTAGTATAGTGGTTCGTACAACTCCCCTTCAAGGAGTCAGGATCAGTTCAATTCTGGTAAGGATCAAAATTTAGGAATAATTGTCATAGGTAAGACTAAGCAATTGCTAATTGTTAGGGTTAATAGCTCTTGGACGTTCGACTCGTCCTTATTCCGTAAAAAAAAAATCATTCTTTATTTTTGTTCAAACTTCAATTAGATTTGTATAATATAATAATAATTAAACCAAATTTGAATCAATCGAGGCTGCTTATGAATGTTATCACGATTTAATACTACCTGGCTTCGAATAAAAATCTAAAACAGATATATAAAAGCTACGATTATATCCTAGTATTATAAAATCATTACAAAAATAAAAAGCTGAAAGAGAAGTGGAAAACATAAGCATTAAGAAAAGGCAGAGTGTCGATGTTATTAAACTACATATTTTTAGTCTGGGTTTACGCCTCATAATCTTAAGAGTGTAACTTTCTCCTTAAAATCTAGAAAAGCAACAATGTTTAAGGCGATCCCAGACATCAATTAGCTACCAAAAATAGGTATAATACAATTAGCCGATCACTTAGATAAAAACCGAATAATATATAAACCCTGAGTCGTATAATTTTATACCTGCTTTAAACCAAAAATTTGGGGTTAATAATATAATTATTATACTTGTTAACAAACGGAAAATTTAACATAGATGAAATAATAAAAAATTTGTAAAGATACAAGTACTTTTAATAAACTTGGTTTATGATGTAAAATATTCGCTCATAATCCAATACACAACAATCAAGGTTACTGGAAAGATGTAAAGCTAGATATCTTTAATAGTTTTTCATTTGCAGGAAAAAGCTTACTTATGTTCTTACGACATATGTTTTGATTGCTCCAGTAGTAGGCTTTCAAGTTACGACATAAGCCTGTCCCTCACTACAGCTCATTGTCAAAAAGGCCTTCTTTACATTTTTTTATTTATGTTATCTATATCTAAATTTGTCATTTTATATGAAATGATTTACTCATTGTTTAAACAGAAACAGATTGTCCTGATAATATTAATATGAAACTATCTTAATTTAGGGAGATTTTATTCTGTATTCTTAATTAAATCTTGTATTTTACTTGATAATGTTTAATTTAAAACTAAATGCAAAGATAAGAAAATTCTTTAAATAACTTTATATAATAAATTAACAAATTTTAGAATTAAATTATTAGATTCATTGCAAATTATGTCGAGGTAGTATAGATGTATTATTTAAATCATTTAATTGTAAATTGAATAAAGGTTATTTTACATACCTTTGTGAAGATAAATAGATTATATAGTGAAACTTTATATAAAATATATTTGAATAAAATTCCTATTATATTTAATATTTATATTAAGAAAAATGATTGGAATATGAAAGAAGAATGATTAAATTAATTATCCAAGGATGTAGTAAGATTATTAGAAGTTAAAAAAGTTTAGTGAAAAAATTTATAATAAATACTCATTAAATGTGACTAAATTTGTAACAGCACCTAAATTAGCTGATGCTATTTAAACTAGCAATGACTATACTAAGTCTTATGTAATTAAATTTAAGATGATGAGAGGTAAAGTTGATAAGAGATTAGAGCTGCATATTTTTATGCTAATATTAATCCGGGGTTATTCTTACGATATGATTTAGATTTATCCAATTTTTATGCTTAATTATATGCCTGTATCTAAACCTACTTTAACTAAAGTTAAAAACTAGATAATTACTTTGGATTAGTTTAAGTATAAATTACACACCTGATGATGACAGATGAAGAGTTCCATTTATTAAAATGAAAGATTATAAAAAAAAACAGGAGAGGTAAATATCCAAACAACCATTTTTATAAAAATATTAAAGAAGCATATAAGGAAAGATACAGTATTAAAGTTGAAACTAAATTTGACAGAGGTAAATAATTAATCAAAAATTCTTTCTTAAGTTTATACACTATTAAAAAGACTACTCCTATTGAAAAACAATTAAGTAAGTTAATGCTATATTCAATATATGGAATATTTGGTAATAAAGCTTCATTGAAAATTGTTTACTTTAAAGAAAGTATAAAAATAACTAAAAACTATTATTATTCACTATTTGCAGAATTAGATAATAATTTAATATTAATTAAATATTGTAGTATAATAAAGGAATCTTACTTTCGTGTTTATCACTATGTCTTCGGCATAAGAAGAACCAAGTAGCACTTGATCAACAACCCACTAAGCCATTAAAATCTTTAAGAGCTGTTATAGATTATTCAATGATGTTCTCCCGTTTACAGTGCTATGGTTTTAATGCCTTTTTGTTTTGTGTTTTATTTTTCAAGTTTAAAACTAAAAAAAAAGATTAACAGATTAATAGATTAATAGATTAACTAAAAACTTTAAAACAGAATTACAGACTAACAGAACTACACTACTTAAAGACTAAATTAAAAGCCTACTAAGCAAAATATCTCTCATAGAAAATCAAAATAATTATTTATTCTAATTTTAATTATTATTATCTTTTCTGTTAATTTTAACTTTATACCTATCGGTCGTTGATATTGAATTAACAATTAATATTATGCATTATTCCATTAGCCTTTACTTAAAACCCAAACAGTGAAAAAGGATTTAGTAACACAACAATATTTTTTTTTAAATTGATAGTAATAAGCTTAATTATTATATATCGCTTTTCGTTAGTAGTATTGCTAAAAAGACTGAAAAGAAGTTAATAAAATATGTTATTAAAGTTTAAATATATTAAACCCAATTTATTTATTATTAAATATACAAATTAACTTTCTCAATAGTTTGGTTAAGGACAATCAAAATAAGAACATCGAGGTAATAGATGTACAAAGTAATAGAGAGACTATTTGTATTTACTTTTTAAAGAATTAAAAACTGATATTAACAAAACTATCGCCAATTAAACCTTAGAAATAAGATTAAAAATAAGGATTGAAAAATACCTTGATATCCTAAAAAGATTATTTGATGAATTAAATGTAATATTAGACAGTGGTTATTTGAATATAAATGGATGTATAATATAATTCTATTATCAGTGTATAGATCTATATTAGAATATGATTTGGATTTAGAAAAAAAGTTTAGATATCAAAGAATTTGAAAACGAAGTATTTTTTTTGTAATCTTTACTTGAATATTATGAGGCTTATAAAATTAGATCCGAGTATAAGAAAATCCTTAAAAAGAAAGGTATTAGTTTGGTACAAAATTTAAACAACAGCTTCTGATTCAGATTATGTTAATGAGAATATCAAATATAATAAAGTACTTTCAATTCTCTTAAAAATTTTTTTTTGAAAATACCCTGTATAAATTTAGCAAAATAAATCCTTTAACAGATGAACAATATGAGGTTAAACAATAAAAGCTTTTGATTATTCATTGTTGGAGATAATATTTTCAATAGTAACTTTTACTAATATTTTTTGGGGGATTTAGATGAAAAGCGAATAAAATTAAAATTTAATGGAGGCTTCGAAGATTCTGAAAACTTAATCGTGAGATTTAAAGAAGGACAAGAGAAAAAACCTTAATAAAGATTTTAGATGAAAATGGTTATACTTTAAAGGAATTGTTAAATGATGATAATACCTTAGCAAAAGATGATATAGTATATAGTAGAAAAAGATAAAGGATAAACTAAAAAAGTTGATGGATAATTTAAAATCTGAAGAAAAGTTAAATTAACTCGAGATAGAAAAAGTATCGAGTATGAGGATTTAATTAAATCTGGTAAAATATTAAAAGGCAGTATAAGTTTTATATAAAAATATATTTTAATAGCTCAGAACACCTCTGCAGATTTGAGTTTAGTGATTGACTTTGAATTTTTGAAAAATGAAATAAATATAGTTAATAAAGCTTGCTAAACCTTAGGATAACAAAATTAAAAAATTATTAAAATTAAAAATAAGTTATCCGCGCAGATCTTTATCTTAAAATAAATAATATTAAATAAAAATAAATATAAAAACTTAAATTAAAATGGAATAGTTTTATGTAATTAAATTTTATAATAGGTAAACATTAGGTTGTAGTAAAATGTATTACAATGAAATGAAATTGTATACATAATTTACCAAAGTTTTTTGGAGTTTAATAAAATTACTTATTGAATTGATATTCAAAGTAAAAAAAGTTTAGCTAAAAAATATTAGAAGTTTTAGTTCTAATAACAATTAAGTATCCGAGGTTTTTAATGTAAAATTAAGGTATTTTCTAGTTTATGTATTAAAACTTATATACTGATTTTCAAAAGCTCCAATTTTGGAACAAATTTACAAAGTATTAGATCCTAGTAGTTTTTTAAAAATGGTACTTTTCTTTAGAAGATCATAAATTATTAATTAAATTGATATAAACTAATTAAATTAGAAGAATTCACTATTAAAATTAATAAATGATCTAAAATAGATTACTAAAGTTTATTTGAACAATATTTGATCAGTATTAACGCAAAATGAATTAAGTTTAAATTCTAATAAGGAAAATCTGTTATTAGATAGTCAACCTTTGAAAAGAAAGTATAACTTTAAGACACAATAGCTTCAAATTAAGAGTAACAGAATAAATTAAAATAACTTTTATGAGTATCGATAAGAAAAATTCTAAAGATGTTTCAATTATAAAACTTAAAATAAGTAAAACAAGGTCTCTCTAAATATAGACAGGTCAATTTAACAAAATTTAATTATATAAGTTAAATAAGTTCATTATTTGTTATATTATAGTGTTTAGTATTAACTGATTACTTGAATTAACAGTGGGTATAGAACAGCGGATTATAAAAAGCTTATTAATTATACAATATGGAATTATAAACATTTAAGTCATTCCATTAACTATTATTCACTTAGAATTTTAAGTCAAATTTTAGATTATACAACTTCCCCTCATTAAATGAATTTGTTATTTGTTTTGTGACTTTTATTAATTTTGCAGGTTTTGGAAATTAGAAACTTTTCCCTGTATAATTTATAGTTGAATTCACAACAAATGAAGTTTTTTAAATAAATTTTAAATAATGACCAACTTGCGTTAAATTTTGGTAGACTTTATAATTAAATTAACTTTAAGGATCGACCTGCAACTATTTTTGTTACTTATATTTTTAATAATTTTGTGTTTTATTTTTTTTTATTTTTTATTTTTAATAATCCAATTGTTCTATTGGAAAACTTTTAAGTTGCGCAAAACATCTACTAAGAATCTTTTTTAGAAATTTCTTATTTAAGAAACAAGGTTACTTGGTATAGACGAATAATAATGGAAATCGAAAGAGTCGGAGTTTCGTATTAAATTATTACTTTCCCAAAGATCAGGTCTCCATTATTAAGCCCACCATATTTCCCTCCATGCCACTATCGACCCCTACGGCTCTTAAGTATTATAGATAAGTTGAGATGTGAATATAGGCTTTCAACATGTTAGAGATTTCTAGCTCAGTTGTTGGCCATTTGTTATCTGTAAGACTTTTCTCAATACTAGGAACTAAAGATAGTTCCAGCTCTCTCTGCAATTTTTCTAGATTTCTCTAGTAGATCTCCGTTTTATACAAGCTATGTCAAGTTTGACCTTAGAGTCAGATGGTTGTTGAGATGTGTGTAAACCTCTTGTGTATCCGAATTGCGTTAATACCTTGGTAGTATTAATAACATAGATCTTTCCAAGTGGAAACATGCACCCTCTCCCTCTAATCTGCTTAAATTCCGTTATATTATTGTTCTATATGCCTTCGTCCCCGTTTCTAAGAAGCAGTGAGATAAGATAAAAAAAGAAGACTAAATTTTAGTTTTTAAACTACTATACTAAATAGTTAACTTACAGTTTTTTAACTTGATATAATCTGGACTTTTTAGCTTTATTTATCTTAATTTACTTTATTAACATTGATGTTAAAGTAACATCTAATAAAAAAAGTATAAACAGAATTAGGAAGCAGTGTTAAATATAACATTATGATAATAGAAGGTGTATATTAATATTTATGTTTATTGGGATACTTTCCTTATTTGTATAATTTTATTTTACAGATAAAACTGTTAATTTAACAGTCATATTTGACTTAACCAATATGGGATTTTAGTTATCTTAATATATTTATTATTATTTTTATATATTGGAGTGTTTACATACTAATAATTTTTTACTTAAATTTTTTGATACAGGCGGTAGCTAACTAACTTTAAAATTAATTGAAACTTAACTAGAGTCCTTAATTAATTAATTTAGTTTTTTATTTAAAATTTAGTTTTATAAAGAAGTATCTTTACATATCTTATGTTAATTAAGTTTAGTGTATTACATACTGGTTTGGAAACTCTATCTTTTTAGGTAAATTACAAAACTTACCTTTTCTTAATAAAGATATTTAGATATATTTTTATATTCAAGAATGAAAACAGAAACAAGTTACTCTAAAAACTTTTTAAAGAAATCTAATTATAGATACATATTCATCAATTTACTATTAATTAGTATGATTAATCATATTATCACCATTACACAGAAATTACAAGAGTTGATACAATAGTTGTAGAAAATAATAAGTTTAGTTTAATAATAATAAATATTTTTTTACCTTTGATAAAAAGGGTATTAATTTAATTTTTAATTATATTCTAATATTCAAGACTGGATAAGATAGTTAAATATCTTGAAAAAGAAAAGTGTATTGTAAAAATACAAGATAATCATAGAAAGAAATCATTTAAGTAAACTTATTTAGTTATCTAATTAAAGCATCTTGTTATTCAGCAGAGTTTTTTTTTCTAAAAAGAGTAATCAAAGAAAAGAGATTTAAAAAGTAAATAGATTATCAAATAGATAACCAGATCTATAATAATAGAGTAAACAATTACAGTTTAAATAAACTTTGTTACTTAAATAAGTAAACCAGCATTGTTTAATGAAACATATTTTGTAACTTAATTAATCAGATCTAATTAAAACAAATTTAGTAAACTAATTTTAGTTAAATCAACATATGTAAAAAAAGTTAAAATAACTAGAGTAAAATATTTAAACCAGGTTTTAATTTACCATATATTTTATATACTAAATCAATTTTAGAATAATTAAGCAGAGGTGTAAATACACATGTAGTATAGTATATAGATATGCATATGTTATTTTGATATAAATATTTTTATTATTTTCTAGATTAAATCTAAAGCAGTCTAATATTGCTCAACATGTCTTAGATAAAAAAATAAAGTGATCAAAAAGATCAGCAGAGGTTAAAATTTAACAAATTAATAAAAAAGTAACTTTAAACAAAAGATGAAAGTAAACATCAGATCTTTAAGAGATAAATTAAACATAATCAATGAAAGTAATCAAAGATTTTTCTTAAAAAGAGAGTAACTTAATATATTAAGATATATTTAAACAGTTATTGAATAAAATTATTTACAAGCTTTCTAATTGAAAACATTTATAAATTAATAAAGTTATATAAAATAATAAAGTAATTAGCAGATCTTATAGATAAAATTAAATTAACAAATAAGTAATAAATACTCATTCAGCTGATGAAATAATCAAAGAAATAATCTTTATAGTTATCATTACAACTTATCTTTATATGATACTATTTTACTTTTTATTTTTGATATCTTTATATCTTTCCTGTTTAATTTAGGTTCCCCCGATTATTCTCCCCTCTACTTTAAATTTTCCCAACTAGAAAGAAAACCTAAACATAAATCCAGTAAGCATATCTAAACATAAAAATTAAATCAATAATCAAATAAACTAATAAATCAGCATATCTTTATATACATATTTTTAAAATAATTAAACATTAAGCATATATTTATTATAAAGAAATAAAGTAAATCAATAAGCAGATCTTAAACATATAAAGTTTTTAAATAAACAAATAGATCACAAGAGGTTAAATAACCATATCATAAAGATACACATAAAGTAAATAAATAGATCAACAGAACTTATAGTTCCATATATAGTTAATAAAATATTTATCTATCTAAAGTAAATCAACAGAGTTTTAATTAGAGCTTATCGAATACCTACATACTTTCCATATTTATTATAGTTTAAATAAACCCAGTGAAAGAAATCAATAACAAGAGCTAAAAACAAAGAAAGTAAATACAAACTCCCTGTAGTAATAAAATTAAGAAAATAAGAAGCTCCTCCTTTCAGATAAGAAAAATTAAAGTATGAGCAAAAGTAATAGATAACTATAGTGTGATAGACGAGCTAAAGTTTCTTTAATAAGAATTTTATTTAATTTTCTTATAACTTAACTATAATTTATTTAATTAATATTAATGTATATAGTTTAATAACATATTAAGATTGAATATAAAGTAGTAATAAAATTAAACAGTAGCAATACAAGTAGTTAGGCACAACATTCATGTTCAACACTTTGTTTTATATAATTTATATAATTTATCTATTTATATAGTAATATATGGGGGAAATAACAATTTAATACTATTACTAATATGAAAATATAATTAAGTAATAAATCAATATAGCAAAAGTATCAAGTGAAATATCAAATGCTATAACATGATATGCTAATATATCAGCTTTAAGGAGCAAATTTATAAATTAAATATATCAACAAATAGTACAACTAGTCCAATACCATCTGCAATAAGTAATTGATCAGAGTAGCTTATGCAATATATTTAGCAAGCATTCAAAAATATAAAATAAATAAAAAACTAATTTAAACAAGAACAATAGGAGTTGAACCTATATAATCAACTTTGAAGGTTGACGTATTAACCATTATACAATATTCTTAAAAATATTATGCAAGTAACCAACTTATACAGTAAATAACTACTGAAATATATTAAAATAATATAAATAACTAATTAAATATATTAATAAAAAATGGGTAAATATTACGATTTTAATCGAAACTAGCATCAACAACAAAAAAAAGGTAGTTTACCATTAAGCTATAGTTACCATAATAAATTATTAATTAATACTTCAAAATCCTACTTCTTTTATTATTACTAATTTTAATCAGATGATTTTACGTTGAGATTAAATTTAAATTAAACCTATATTTAACAAAGGAATCACATAGTTAATTCTTATTATAAATACAAATATATATAAATAAATAAATATATAAATATACTGATTATAATCAATAATCTAAAATAGAAAATTAAAAAATAAACTTAATAATTAAATTAATACTCTTATATAACCAGGAAAAAAACATATATTTACACAAAATATTAAATTAAATTAAATTTATAAAAAATATACAAACTTATTTACAACAACAAGGCTAATAACTAATATAATAATATATATCCATTAAATAATATAAAATATACTACTAAAGTATTAGTTTCAATATTACTGCTGCTGCTATTAATATATTTTTTAAAGGTAAGTTAGACTGTTAAAGATATTTATAAATTATTCAGTTAGTTAAAGGGGTATATATATATCAGTTAAAGTTAAAAGTACAAGTATATATTATTATGTTGGCTTTATTTGGTATACATTTTTAAAATAAACAAATTAAGATATTTGAAAAGGTATTATAAAGATTGTCTATTGATTTTGTTAAAGGGTATAAGAAATCAGAGTTTTGTATCTTTTGCTTAATGTTGTATTTGCTTTATATTTAGTTGGAACTAGTCGAATTTATACAAATATTAGAATTTATAGCTATTTTAAATATAGATAATTTATAGAGAGAATATACATCTATTACTTATTAATAAAAATAAGATATCATATTAAAGATATTTAATTAATTTAGTTTTAAAGATAGAAAAAATTTAAAGAGATTTTGATAATATATTATATTTAATTATTTAATATTATAGTATTATGTTATTATGTATTTTAGTTAGATTAGTGATATATAAAATATTATTAGTTGGAAATGGATTGCAGTTAGATAAGTGAAGTGATCTAGTAGAATTTAATTTACATAGGATTTATATTTCTATACCTATTTCTATTAGGATTTCTAGATTATTTAATCCTATTTGAAATAATTATGAATAAATTTTAAAAAGAAATCTAGATAAATTCTGTATTAAATAGGAGTTTAATTAAATTTAATTTTTATGTAGGGTATTAGTATACGTAGGATTTTAAAGCATGAGTTAGATATTAATGTATTTCTGGTTAGAATAAACAAATAGAACAAAGCAATATATTAAAAAACATAGAAACAAATAAAATTTCAAGTTAGGATTGTATACGCAGGATTATTATAAATAGTTATACTTTAAACAGATACAAATTTATGCTATGGGAGTATACGTTTGATTGTTAGATCTAGTTTAGATTTGTCTGATAAATATCTTTATTCTTTAGTTACGTAGATTAGTGCAAGATTTTGTTAGTTTTCGTGTTAGTGATTTAACAGTGCTGTATAAAAGCATAAATTAAGCCGCTAGGTTTAAATATTTAATATTATATATAAAGTATTATCATTGTATTTTTTGTTATAAAATTTAAAGAATTTAAAATAATATATATAAAGTATTATAAAGGTGTTTTAAATAGTTTGTGTTCAGATATTCAAAAATGAAGTGTTTGAAACCTAATAAGACAAATCAAGAGAATATTTTAAGTATTTGAAAAGATTATAATCTTGGATATGAATTTTTTTAGATCTAGTTAAAGTAGTTAAGTTTAAAGAATTTTAACACCAATTCAGTTATAGTGGACAGTTTTATAACTATTTCAGTCTCAATCTTCCTTCATAAGTAAGTTTATATAAATTAGATTAACTTTACAAAGGATTTAATGGATATAATAATAGATATTATCATAGATCATATAACAAAGTTAGGCATAGAGTATTTAACTTTATAAAAGAGATAAGAAATACAGAATTGCAAAATGATTGCGGTTAAAGTCACTTAAACATAATAATAATAAGGTAAACTTTAAATATTTATTATATGGATTTAATTAAGAAGATAATAATTAAACTAAAATTAAACTAAATTGTACGATTATTTCTCGCTATACTTAAAGTAAATGATTAGAATTTATAAAATTATTTTAATTAGAAATAAAACCCGAATCATTTTAAATAAAATTAGAATTCCTATTAAGAAAATCTTTATTAAAAAATAAAAAACATAAAGGTTATTTGAAGTTACGCTTATGTACCAATTATTAAATAATTAAATTTAAGTATCCTTTTCATTAGCTAAATAAACTTTAATAAACTCCACATCTTATTCAAACTTCTTTTTAAGAAAATTTATTATAAATCATTATAAATGAGATGGATCAATTAACCTAATTTTACATAAAATCACTATACTACCAAAAAAATCATAAACCAAAGTATAAAAATACAAATTAAAAGCCTTTAGTAATTTAAAGATGTTTATGCCTACGTATATAATAACTCTAGTTTTCTACATTTCTAAGATCTGAAGATAAAAATTTTAGCTTTTTGTTTTAACCGGGTCATACTTGATCTTTAATTGGTCTTTTATTTTGAGGTATGCTTAGTTTTAGGTCTTGCTTAGCATTTATTTCCTGGGTAGCTTTAATTTATCCTCTTTAATTCAAATGGGTTAGTTGAGAATGGCCTTTATCTTTAATTTATTTATTATTTTAATTTAGTTGTATACTATGTTTCACGTGTTCCTAAGGAAAAAATCATTTAATATAAATTCTTGAAGTTAGAATATAATTTATATATATGTCCTAAACTATGTCATAGAATATCATAAGTTACTTTATAAATAATTAGACTAAATTTTAAAATCGGCTTATACAACCTTAAACAAACAAAAAATAAAAAAGAAATTAAAACTTCCTCATATAAAATCTACTAGATCTTGAGCAATCCATGGAACTGCATTTAGAAGATTTGTAATCACTGTTGCCATGCATTAAATTATAATTAGTGCTATTTATAGCTTATCTACTAATTTATAACCATGTACTATCTATTTTAGATTAAAATGTAGAAATACAAAGGCAATTTATTTTAAAATTAACGCCCTAGTTAAATATAAGACCCACCTATGATCCAGTCTGTATTGAGTAATTTAAAGTTAGGTTAAGCAGCGGAATAAGTCTTATAAATAAGTGTTAACCGTTTACATCAGTGTTGCCTTTTACTAAATTATTAATTAGAATTCAAGACTATACAAATTAGTACAGCTTTTACTCAAATGAGTGCTATTTACTTAATTTACTTTATATATCATAGAAGAGAATATAAATGGTTGTACTATCTCACGTAGTATTGGCATTGATTATAGCAAAAGATAGATTTTATACTCAACTACAACTCCTGTTGATTGTACTGATGTCTGTAGACCAAATTTATTAAAAGTACGTTTGATAGCAGAAGATTATCTTTAAAATTAAAATTCTTTGTTTACCTTTGTATTGTATCTTTTACTTTTGTTCCATTATTTATGATTCAAATTGCTACAGTCATAGGCGTTATATAATCATTTATATTGTTTGGAATATCTTTAGACCATTTATATATAAAATTTGATTAATTCAGTTGAAAGTTACTGAAGTGTAAGTAAGATATCTAATAATATACCGTATTTTACCTTTAATACCTAGTCAATTTAAATTTTGGTTGTTTACATCGACAATAACCTAATTTTGCAATTTTATCTTGCAGTATAATCAGATATTCACTATTATCTCCTTGTTTACTAAAACTAATTCGTGTTCCATATATATATATTATACTCTATTTTACTAATTCCTAGAATAGAACCTAAATAATACTCATTATATCAGAGTTTACTATCAGATATATACTTTATATACATTACTTTTTCAATATTTACCATATTAGTATTTGTAGTAATAGTATTTGTTATTATTATTTTAGTATTATTCACAATATTTATTATATTAGTATTATTACTTGACAATAGTATTTGCAGTTTAACCTATATCATTAATTCACAATAGTTTCTTAGTTGTTTTTTATTTTTATTTATTTTTCAATATAGGTTTATTCCTAAAAGCTATTAGTATCATAATACGTTAATATAACGTTTCCAATAGACTAATTTAACCAATTAACCTTAGTAGTGGAGTTTCTTAATATTTTTAGTATATAGCAAAATATATATTTCATATTAGATATTAGTAGTTCTATCCAGTATTAGTTCCACTATCTATAAATTATAACACCCTTATTATTAGTAGATATTTTCTTAGTTTATTATTTGTTAATTTAGTTTAAAATTTTTATCAAAAATGAGCATTTGGAAATAGTTAGCTTAATTATATTAATATAAATATTTCTTATTACAAAATAGCCTATAAAATGGTTATATCCAGTCTCTTTATTAAAATTCTTTTTAAAGTTTCGAAACAATGACCATTTAAGAATAGTTGATTTAATTAGTTATTTACAATATATTACTTATTCCAAATTAGCCTCTAAATTGTTAGATACAGGACTTTATACTTCTATTTTTATTATTTGTTTATATAAGTTTCGTAGCAATCAGCAATTAAATATAGTTAGTTAACTTTAAAAATTTTATTAATTATTACAAAATAACCTATAAAATAGGCATAATAATTATATTATTACATATATTAGTTATAGTTTTAAATGGAGTATAATAGAACATAGATATAATAGTATTATATTATTATTATTAGTATATATGGCATATAGCTTATTATTGTAGTAGTATAGGGCTATTAGTAGATAACTATATATTAAATAGGATCTTATTAATTATTAAACTGGTACTAAATTACATAAGGCAAAAGAGCAGAGTTAAACTTAACACCTCAAACTGATATTTTAGCCTATGGTAGGGTATACAAAAAAATCTTTTTCATTTAATTTAAATTTACTTTTTATATCACAGTAAATAGTAGTGAGTTGTACATAATAAAGAAATAAACATATTACTATCATTTATATCAAATTAGGCCTTGAGATATAGTAATTATCTAAGTTGTCCGACTGTACATTAAGCACCATTACAGGTACCTACAAGTGACTCAATCTGTAGCGATTATGTATAGAACCGACGGTCTGGGTAAGAAGATAATAAACGTTGACACTTCTCACTCGTATCGCCAGTTTATTTGATATATTACAAGATAAACCCCTGTCGAGATATTTTATTAAACACTCTAATCTAGACATATTATTGAGATATTTATAATAGGAGTATATATGTGTTTTATTTAGTCTTAACTGCTTCTATTTTTTATACTTACTTTATTATTTCATAGTAATTCTTATTCATTCTAATCATATTCTCGTTGAAATTAAATTCTACTGCTATAGAACGTATTATAACATAATCACTAATTAAAGACCGTATTTTCTTATTTCGATTACTAAATAATACCTGTTAATTATTCAATAACAATTTATTTCAGATTTCTTTTACGTAAAGTATTATCAATAATACGATTATTTGTATATTTTATCACACATTTAACAGAAAATACATATAGAATTATATTAACTATTCTGCCTAAATACTTTTTATTAGATTTAAAAATCGATACAAGTTTACTAAGAAATTATTGAAGACCGAATAATACTTATTACCCAAGAAGACGAATAGAGATAGAGACTAGAGACTAGAGACTTTTAAAACATATTAAATTTGGCCCAAGTAAACCCCTAAAGGCGTATTAATTTAACCATAATTACAACTCCAATTGACCAAAGAAGTACTCGAGGCGATTTATAAGAAAATATCCATAGTATAGTCCTCGTCCAATATGAAGATAAACAAAACTGAAAAAGAAAGAAGCTGTATTAGCATGTAGATATCGAATAAATAAAAATAGTTTACATCTCGCATGATCAAAAACATTTTCAATCAAAATTATTACTATAATTAATATAAATTTACTTTGGAATAAAATTACAAATTTGTTTTAGCTGATTTATCTGTATCAAAATCTCGTGATACAAATATACAATCCAGCTTAATACTACACAAAAAATAGAAGCCTAAGACCATATTACACCAAAACACCATCGAATCGAGTTATACTCACACATCCTCACCCTCATTTCATTAGGAGTTAGAGCTCATTATATCATTAGGTCATTCGTCTAACTGCCCACTGTGTTTCATAGATTGTCGTAACGCAAGTCAGTTGTGAAACGATTGTAATCTTCGATAGAAATCCTATTAAAAATAATAATAAGTTTGTTTCCTGCGTGTATTATCTTTAGTAATTCAAAGTGTAGTATTTTCAAAAATAAGTTTAGAATCTATTTCTTTAGGTAATCATACAAATCAATTATATTTCTATTATATTAATAATATTGTAACTAATAGATAGTTCTTAAATTTTTACTAATATTAAAACAGGAAATTCATATAATCTATATATTTCTATCTAAAAGATCCTAATATTATATTGTAAATATCTTTACTACTATTAATAGTAAATGTAGTCAAATTATTTTAACATTGTCTACTTTGCGGTAAATGCTTGATAATTTACAACATTAATCGAAAAATACTGGAAAATTACCATCCTAATCATGAGACAAAAAACTTGAGAGACTAAATAGCCTTTTGTGGGTTTTAATTGTAATATCTGATGTTAGATAGTGTTAATTAGTTAGATGTTATTATGTTATTATTTCATTTTTGGATAGATTAGAAAGTGAAAACACGATATTTGATACAGATAATTTTGTGATTAACGCCTTGGACTATCTCTTATACTCTAAAAGACCCATCGCGTGTAGCCTAGAAGGAATCTATTTTCTATTAATTCTATAAATTCAATAAATTCTATAAATTCTATTAATTATTATAAGTGGTTTCCTGCTGATTATCCAATCTTATCGATTTTTACTGTTATTACTTTATAAATATATAATTTATATTCTTTATCTCTGTCTGTATATTTGAAAGAAGATACCTTAGCCTTTTGTAAGATTACCGCTTTATTCTAATCGTAGATTGTGTTAAATCACAAGGTGAATCTATGATGATGCGTGTATAACAATAGGAGATTCCCACTAGAATCTTATCATGGAGGCGTTACACTAAGGCCATTATTTAATGGTAAAGGACGATGAGACGATGATCTTACAATTCTTATGCTATGGAGTGAAGAAGTAATAACTAGTACTTAAAGTATAAAAAGATTTTCAGTATATAGCGGGGTTTTCATATTCTTATTCATAACACATCAAAAGGATTTTACTTAAAAAGTATGTTATACACTCAAAAAAGCTAGACCCACATAAGGTGTATAAGGTATAGCTAGAAAAACAAAACTCCACTAAGAATTTTAATAATTAGACATGTTCCTAGTAGTGAGCCAAATCTTAAAAAATAAGAAATATTAGCTGGTTGTGCTGAATCAATTAGATAACTATTAATTAGATATAAATTTTAATCTTTCTTCTCTGATATGAGGAGCTTGAGGCGGGTAAATAAGTGAAAATTTAGATATTATCTTATTTAAGAGTCCTATCAAAGTCTCGTAGCAGCATAGCGGTTATACAACCAGGGCAAACGTTAAATGGTTTTAATAGGTATTAAGGATTCGTAGGTGTATTAACTATATTAAATAGTTTTTATAGTTTAACAGAAGACAATAGAATACTGGGAGGAAACTTGATACTTTTTATAACTACTGGAAGACTAATGGCGAAACCAATTGTCTAATTAAGAATTGAAACTGAGGAATGAAACTAGGCTAGCATTTTGCTTTTCTTAACCTTATACTCCATACCGTAAACTATATACACTTAATAATTGGTTTATTTATGTAAAGAGTACATATTATACAATCAGTTTACATCCCAACTGTTTATGTGTAGCACCTTGTAAGTACAATCTCACGATTGAAAGCAAAAGATTAGGACATTTTAAAAATCCAGAGTGGAGCATCTTGTTTAATTCGATAATCCGCTAAACCTTACCTCTTCTTGCATGTTTTAAATTTATTTATTTTATCCTATATATTATTTTGTTTTAGGTGTTGCTTGGCTATCTTTCAGTTATTATCTTAACTTTTTATAATGTTGACGCTAATTAACGCAATCCTTGATATAATTGTTATTTTTTATATCGTGTTTTTATTTGAGACACTTAATCGGGAGTATGATAACTCTATTTTACCCTTATGGAGTATGGCCCACAGATGTGCTACTTAAAATTATAACAAAGTGATGCTACACTGTAAATTTGAGCTAATCATTAAATAAGAGATATTTTGTGAGGATCGATGTATGAAATTCGACTTCGTTAATTATGAATTAGGAGTATTCGTTAATTAGTATGTAACGGTGAAATTATAGTAGTCACTAATCGTCTATCAGAGTGGCGTCACGATAAAATTACGAACTATTAATATAATACGGTAATATTTAATCTTATTTATTACTTATCAACTGCCTCTCACCAAATGCAACTAAGAAGGGCAGTGGAGGTATATGTATGAAGAAGAATCAGAAACTTCATAATGAACAAACATCAACATACCTTTCAGGACCTATTCAGCGATCATTTTTTACGAACCATGGAGGATAATAAACCCAGTCTAGAACCTTCTATCTTGCTAAAACTGGAACGTATAGAATGTGAGTAGACATTCCAACTATAAATAACCAAAAGCATGGAAAAGAAAGTATAAGAAAACTTCGATTAATATTATCAACTTGACATAGTTAAACATGGGTAGTATTTGAACATAATTAATTTCCAGTAAACCTCTAACTCTTAACTCCATGTACCTAAATCCAAAGGAATATGTAAAAAGAGCCCTACTTATTGCCAAATTAAGAGGAGACAGTCAAACTAATTTACTGTTAAAACAAGGTAACCGATGCCCAAGTTGTAATAAATTTATAATTGATTGAGACAACCTACTTACTTATAATACCCTTCCTGGAGGAACAACTAGAAAATAACACAGTAGAAAGTTCAATTATTAAACCTAAAAGGAGTCAAAACAAAACGATAAACGTTTTAGACAGTAGAGGATCGAACTGAATTAGAGACTCCCAAATAGAACACATATTACGAAAATCAACGCAGGTAAACTTACTTAATTAGCTTCACTCCTGAACCATCAGGGAAAGTTACAACAATAAAGGAAAATCATAAAACCTTGTTGCCCAATAAACTATCGATTTACTAAGAACTGGAATTAAGAACTGCCACATTTCAAATTGTAATAGAACTCTATAAAATCGGTCTAGTAACTAATATCGTTAAGGGAATCCCCGGGTTAATATATCTAAGAAAACCCTTAAAATTCTTAAAAAGAAATAAAAGTCATACATTTTGGTAAAGAGCCGTATCATCGATAGGGAGGGTTCGAATCTGTTGCGGGTTATTAATTGGTCAATACAAAGCATAATATTCGCCTATGCAAATTATTTAGAATATGTAAAATATCTTTATTTAATTGATTTAATTTCCTTTTTTAAATTCTTATTTATTCCACTACTATTATCTTTTTTTAGAGTTTATATTTTTTTTTATTATTTTACTCCCTAAGATACATTTCTTAAATTGTATAGGGATGTATAAACATCTTACAAAATGAGATGATACATATTTACCTCATAGTTGCTAACTTTTAGTTTAAGTTTATAATCATCATCCTTTTTCCTTTTAGACCAATCTATTCCATATTTAAAGACAGTTTGTTTACTATGTTATATCTTAATTAAAAATCTATTAATATTATAAAATTTATACTTGTTATCTTCCCATCCTAATAAAAATATAATTTAAGATAGACATGATTTTATCAACCACCAGTAACACACTTTACTTACTACCTATAGGTTAAACTTAACTTTGTGATGGTTTGATATATCCATTTTCTTTACTTAATTTTCATATCTCCCTTGACGATCTTGCTTATTTTGCATAAATTTTGAGATTAAAGAGGTTAACTCCATCTACCTATTGATTTTATCCTCATTCTTATCTTTTTCTTGATAATAATTGAGATCAATTTTGAAGAATAGAAAAAAGGGTGCGTTAACATTGTGCTATCAAAATTTTTATATCTTTTTCTAAACAAAAATGTAAAAGGTTAATTTAAAATATTCTTAACACTCTATTTTTCTTTCCTATTTTAATAAATTATTATTTTTGGAAGATGATAAGAAGCAGCTCAGATATAAATATATTGATTTAATAAACCACCACCAACACAGTTTACTTACTAGGTATGTATTAAAATTCTTATTTATTCCACTACTCTTTTTAGATAAATCTATTTTCACACCTCACTTGATAATTTACCTTATATGTAAGATTTGTTAGATACAAATGTATAGGGAAGTATAAACTTATTACGAAATGATAAGATACTTAATTACCTCATACTTTTATGAACCTTTTTATACCATTCTTGCTCATCTTTAACTACTTTAAATTTTAATTAAAAACCACTATTTTTTAAATACTTATTTATTTATTAAATTTTTATTTTTATGTCCTTTATTCCTTAAATATAATTTATTTTTAATTTGAGTTTTTCTACTTATTCTTTTTACATATAAACCTCACTCTTAACTTTAAAGGGAGAATTTTTGAGATCAATTTGGCTACACCTGAAAAAAAACTGATCATTTAACCCTTTCTTAAAGACCTAATTAATTAATCATATTATGAGAAAAATTTTAGAACATGATACAAATATGTTGATGTTGAACTCCTGATGCTTGCACTTTTTTTTATTAGAATTTCGTAAGAATCAACTACATCTAGTAACTCCAAGACAAGGCAGATACCATTTTATTTTGTATTAATTTATAGTATACCTATTTAGATTAATCCTGATTTCTATGCTACAACCTCAACAATATGATTTTAATTAAAAATAATTTAACACCTTTATTTAGTTCTATGTATTTTAGATAACCTTATTTAACTATTATACATACAAATTTATTGTATCAATTAGCTAGTAATATAACTATATTACCATGTCCTTTTGAATATGAAGTATTATCTAAATTATTTAGATTTATAATTTGATTTGGTGATGGAGTTGGTGTTGGTGTTGGACTTGGACTTGGACTTGGACTTGGACTTGGACTTGAAAGTAAAATAAAGGAATAATTCTTGGGTTTTATTATGAAAAAAGAGAAGGAAAACTAAAAAAGAATAGAAGTACTAGTACTTATTAAAATATTAAATTTAGCTCCCTGTCATACTTATTGAGGCTGGAATGAAAATAGAACAAATTTGAGATTTGGGATAATAAAAAGAGTTTATTATATTTTTTTTAACTTCCTAATTCCTAATTAAGAAATAAAGATTCAATTACGATTCAATATACGTATCAAAGGGAGGAAATTTTTAAGTTAAACTACTAATAAATAATCTATATAAATAAATATACAAACCTTTTTTTTACTAAATTAGAAAGGATAATTAAATTTAGACTATTTTCGATTTTTGCTTAACCTGATGAAATATATTCGTCCGACAAGGAGGATTATCCTAAACTGGAAAAATTAATGGATATTTCGACCCTTATTATTGTTCGGATTTTTACCATCTATCAAAAGATACACTTTCTACACATATTCCCTTAAAACCACGCTAAACTCCGCTTGGATAGAAATTGTACTCGCCTACAACACCCCCATGTGATCTAATCCTGTCCCTTTCAACCATTGACCTCTACTCCACGATTTATAATAATTATTAATAGGTACAGAAAAAGTATTAATAAAATATTACTATATCCTTTTTAATGTTAACGCTTACTTTTCGCTATACTTTTTTTTTTATTTGTTTATAATTATCTTCTATTCTTGCTAAATTTTAGTGTTGAACTATTACTACTAATTTTTAATTTGTATTGGGTTTAGTTAAAGAGGATATTGAATTATTTAAGTCTATGTTACAACTTTCATGGCAGAGAGTTAAATTGTCTATTTTTTTGTTTTTTTGTTTATTTTTGCTTATTTTAAATCCCTCTTTATGATGGCAAACTATTTTATTTTGGTCTTCATCTAGATTGTAGTAGTCTTTACATAAATAATATTGTACTAATCCCTTTCCCATATTACCTCGATCATAAAGTAAATTTTGTTTTGGTGCAATGATGTCAGTTTTAAGGATTCCTTAACTCACTGCTCTTTATTATCTTATACATTGTATTTAAAAACTGCTCTAGAAGGAGAAATCACAGAAAAAGCAACTTTATTGATATTTGTGACCCATTTTAGTATGTTCAACTTAGGTACCTGATATATGTTTGTTATGAGTCTTTAAATGATAATCCGAAAAAAACAAAAATTACAATATTTGTTATGGCACTTGAACTAGCTTTTGCATTTTAACTTTCGTGCTTAAAATTTTTAACTCGATTTCCCTCATCAGCATTGGAATCAAGATTGTGCTGTCGCTTTATATTACCTAATAACATATATTGATTATTTAGTAAAATAGTATAACCTTTGGGATGTTTATTCCGCATTCAAATTTTGATTATGTCGTATAGGAACTTATTGATTGAAGATAGCGTTCCTGCAGAATTATTTAAAGAGAAATAATTAACCCATCCTGTGACCTTAGGATTAACTGCACCTATTAATTCATGTAGTATTTAAATTCTTTATAAATAGCTCGATTAGGGATTTTAACCTTTGTAATTATCGGGTGAGGGATAAACGTATAAGTTACCTCTTCCTTCTACTCTTCACTCGTGTTTCATATGGTGTATGTATTTATTCCTGATTTGATTAGTTCTTCTAAGATAGTTAAAGGTGTATCCTAGAAACTTGAATGGAGTGTTAACACCAAATTCTATTATTCTGCTTTTATCTGGTTGTATTTCCAGACATATCACTTTTAATATTTATCTTATTTGAGGGATTATATTTAATAGTATGGCATAACCCGAGATAATTAAAAATCGTTACCAAATTTAACATTAATGCAAGCGATACTTATATTTAGTTATTTTAATTTTTTATCCTTAGGATTTATTGAAACAGCTTTAACGGATAGTATGAAACCATCTATTTAGTTGATTATGATAACTGCACGATTTGTAAACTTTGTATACTCTATGTTTGCTTATTCCTGCTTATTACCCTGTCCGTTAATACTAAAATTAATAAGTAATTGGTTAATTCTTCCTCCTTTGGCTTCTATTCAATTATAGCTGATACTTTGCTTTCGTTAAATTCAATTAATCCGGCTTTTAATCATCCCTTTAGAATATATATATATTTATGAGGGATAGGAACGTTTGTTAACAATCAGTCATGACTTTTTAAATCCCTAATATCTGCATCTCATAAATTTTCCCTGTCTATTGTACGACTTATTTTATAACCTTTTATTTGTAAGGCTTTTTGTGTAAAATTACATACTTGAAATATTCTAAGTAAATTTAATATAAAAAAGATTTAAATATAAAATAAAAAGATAATATAAATTATTAGATTTCCCGCTTATCCTTATTCTCCAACTAAACACTAACTTAATAACAAAAACAAAAAAGATTAACTAGCCCTTATATAAATTCCGTATTTAAAACTATTTAATTTAGTTTATAATATTTTTTTATATACTTATGCTTGAATTTACGCCCCTTTTGCTTTTACTTAATAAAATTTGATTGAGATAATGAGTTTTAAAATTTACTGATTTTTTTTTATTATTTTTTGACTTTATAATTTTTAACTAAAAACTTTTCTTATTTTGCAATTAACTCTATTGATTTTACTTCATTTTATTGATTTTTGATATTGACCTTATTTACGTAATTTATAACCTTTATATTTTTATTGTTTTTTCTGTTAAAAGAAGATATGAAAATATTTTATATTCTAATTTTTTTAGTGGCTATGGCCCTACCTTTAATCATCTTTTTTTACTCTCACAGAGAGATTTTAAGATTTTCACTTATAGTTTACTTTCCCGAATTATTTTTTAATTTTTATATTCAGTCAATTGGATCAGGGAATTATACATATATTGTGTTAATCTACTGTTCATATATAGATAGATTTGTTAAATTGACTTTTAATTGATTTATTTGTATTTCATTGCTTTTACATTTCTTACTTTTATTGTTTTATATGGAATATTTAGTACATGTCTCTCACGAATATTTTTGGGAAAATCTTATGATTAATCCTATTAACTATTTTGGGTTGGATGTGTTTAACTGGGTATCTTCCGATTTATGTAAAATTAACTTTGCTTTATTATTTCCTGTTATTCCGAAGACATTTATGTCATATTTATCATCTTCTTACTTATCAAATTATTATGTGAAATTGAACAGAAATTTTTCGATTAATTACCCTAATTTGTATAATTCTGACATATCTAAAAATAAATTGAATAATGACTTATATAAAATTATTGGTGGTGGTTTCACCTCATATAAAAATATTGTTAGCTTAGGTAATTTAATTGAGTTATTGGAGAATACCCCTTTATTGTTAAATAATATAGAGAAATATTTAGCTAATTTAGAGGATAAAAAAACTTATACATTATTACCAGTATTTAGATGAATTGATAACGATACTGGTCTTTCACAATCTGTGACAATTTCTGATTCTATGAAAATAACTAAATTCGTTAATATTAATAATTTATCTGATAAGTTAGTTTACTTTATCCACATTGCTTTATCTAAGTATGATATGGGTAATAATAATATTGAACTTGTCTTAATGAATAGAGTTTGGTTAGATATCACAGATTTTAATGTTAAAGAGGATGAAATTAGTATTATTACTAAAACTATTGATGATTATTTAGCTAAAAAGAAATCTAATGTTAATATTGATGATTTAATTATGAAAAGATTATCTAATTTTGATAACCTTAAATATAATAATATTCTTATGGATAATTATGGTGTTCCTATTTTTAATAATGGTTTAATTACAGCTTATAAATTAGATGATAATCAAGCTATATATGTTAAAAAAGGTGATAATGACACTAATTATATTACTATTAAAAATTTAAACATTGTCGACTCAGACCCTTCAAACATTATTTGAAATTGATCTGATAAAAAAACAGACTTTGGATTTATTAGAAATAGGGATGGTATTAATTACTTCTTCAATAATAATGGTTATATATTTAAAATTGAAGCATCTTATAACTTCTTAGATTATCCTGAAGATAAAAAAATAAATATACAAGATACTAAAATAGGAAGTATCGATTTTGAAACTTACGGAAATGAAGGAATCGGTATTCAAAATGTTTATGCTGGTGGCTGAGCTATTAATGATTCTATTAAAACTAATAAATTTTATTATATTAATAAAGATAGTAATAGTTTAGATCTTGTGAAAAACATTATTACAGATTTAGCTAATAATAAAGATATTAATGGATATACTTTTTATGCTCATAACTTAGGGAGATTTGACTCTGTCTTTTTAATTAAAGCTTGTTTGTTAATGGAGGATATTGATATTAAACCAAAATGGAAAGATAATAAGATTATCTCAATTACTATTTCTAATAAAAAAAATAAAATTAAATTTAAATTATTAGATTCGATACAAATGATTAACGGTAGTTTAGATTCTATTTTTAAATCTTTTGAGATAAATTATAAAAAAGGTATATTCCCTCATAATTTTGTTAATAAAGATACACTATTCTATTCCGGAGTTACACCTGATTTTGTTTACTTTAAAAATATGCCTATTAAAATTTATAACACAATGAAATCTAATAACTGGAATTTGAAAGATGAAGCTTTAATTTATTTAGAAAAAGATGTTATGGGATTATTAGACGTTATGATTAAATTTAATGATAAAATTTTTAATTTACACTCTTTAAATATTACGAATTTTGTAACTGCCCCGAAATTAGCTGTAGCTATTTACACTTCAAAATTCTATAATAATGATTTAAAAATTAAAATGATTAGAGGGATTGTGGAGAAAGAAATTAGATCTGCCTATTTCGGTGGTAATGTTACCGTTTGTGTTAATAAAATGAATAAAGGTTTTTACTATGATATGAACTCTCAATATCCTTACGCTATGCTTAATGATATGCCTATTGGTAACCCGACGTTAAGTACGGATAAAGACTTAAACAACTATTTTGGCTTTGTATACGGGGAAATTACAGCTCCAGATTATAATACCTTAAGAGTACCTTATATACAATTAAGAGATGAGAAATCTGATATTGTTGATTGTCCTAGAGGGACTTTTAGTAGAATGATTTTTAGTGAAGAAATTAAAGAAGCTTTGAAGGATGGTTATACTTTCAACCTAAAATATGGCTATAAATTTGAAAGAGGGAAAAACTTGTTCAAAAACTATGTAGAGACTATGTATGACATTAAAAAAAATACTAAGGATCCGATTGAAAGAGCTTTAAGTAAACTGTTACTAAATTCTTTATATGGGAAATTCGGGATGAAAGATATTACATCATCTATGAAAATTATGTCTAAAAATGAAGCTAAAAAGATTACTAACAATTATAACTATTCTTTATTTTCAGATTTAGATAATGGTAAAGTTTTAATTAAATATTCTAGTATAATTGATGAATCTTTAAGAAAATTACTTAAAAACTTCGATTCTAATCCTCATTCTATAACCATTAATAGTTTAACTAAATCTAGAGGGGTCCCTTCGGCGGTGCATATATCTGCGGCTATTTCCGCCTACGCCAGAATCTCTATTAATAAGTTTAAAAACATTCCGGCAAACCCTTGTATTTACTCTGATACCGATAGTGTCGTTTTAACGAAACCACTTAATAATATTTTTATTGGTAAAGAATTGGGTCAAATGAAATTAGAACATCAAATTGAGGAAGGTATTTTTATTAGAAAGAAATTATACGCTTTAAAAACCAATATTAACAATATTTTCATTAAATCTAGTGGGGTGAAACCTTCTTCGTTAAATTATGACAATTTTAAAGATTTATTACGCGGTAATTCTGTTAAATGTGAGGCTTTATCTTTCCAGGTAAAATGAAAAGATTTAGATATAAACATTGTAAATAGATCAATTATTCTACAAGGGTTAAACACTAAATTAATAGATATAAATGATCATTACGATATTAACTTTAAATCAATAATCACATATATTCCACCACCATATAATACCTCACATCAAAATATAAATAATATAGATAATATAAAAATTATACTTGATAAATATATTGATAATATACCATATATCAATTTTATTAAAATTAAAATATTAAGATTATATCATTATATATACAAACTTATTAAAGATTTTTTACATTTATTTTTAAATAATTAGTTAATATTTAACTTTTTTTTGTTTTTTTCTTTTTTTTTCTTTTTTTTGTTTTTTTGTTGTTTTTTTTGTTTCTTGTTTTTTGTTTTTCTTGTTTTTCTTTTTTTTTCTTGTTTTTCTTGTTTTTCTTGTTTTTCTTGTTTTTCTTGTTTCTTGTTTTTTCTTGTTTCTTGTTTTAGGCTTTCTTAAACGGGAAGATACGCCTTTTTGATATCTTTTTTGTTGGAAGTTGTTCGAGTTTTTTAATCTATCTAATTTATTGTTAATCATTAAAACAGATATAATAATTACTAAAATTAAATAATATTAAATAAAATAAAATAAAATTAAATTAAATTAAATTAAATTAAATAATTTATTATCTTTTGATATTTAAAGATTTTTGGGGTTTTATTCCCCCCC
>Ga0153962_1000004_pt1 | contig 33607 bp, 6 predicted proteins | sample TSFL046MetaG_FD_106657 | JGI IMG/M metagenome (GOLD analysis project Ga0153962, IMG submission 106657) | Attine ant fungus gardens microbial communities from Florida, USA - TSFL046 MetaG | ecosystem: Host-associated > Fungi > Mycelium > Unclassified | place: USA: Florida, Withalacochee...
AACATATTTCCATTATTTTTATTTTTGTATATTTTTATTTTGGATTTTAACACACTTTACCCTGCACCTAAATATACCACGAGTTACCGTAATTTGAATTAGTTACTTTTAATAAAATATTATAAGTTATTATTTAATAATTATCTATTAATTACTTGATCAAATTAAGAGTCATAACTATTATCCAACATAATAAAAATTTACGATAGTGTAAGGTACAAAATAAGTATATTCTACAATCAAATATATATTACTTATTTATATATTATTACTGATTTACTTTAAAATTTCTTGATGTTAAATATGATAATTTAAAGAGTTTCTAAATAAAGTATTAATAGAATATTAAAATAATATCTGGGAGTCTTTATAATTGAAATGGAGTTTACTATAGAGTATTTCGATTGAATTAGATAAGAGTTTTGGAATAAAAATATATGAAAATATAAAGTTCTAGTCATTGTGTTAAATAGTAAACTTCTACTAATTAATATAAAATAGTAAAACTTAAAGTAAGTTAAATGATAGTAAGGGTGTTCTACCAGTTAAACAATAGCTAAAGTATAAAGTATCTATAGAAGCACAGTGGGTTTCTATAAATTATATAAATCTAAACCTAAATTATATAGTGTTTTTTCATCTAAAAATATAAAACTTATTAGTGTAAAAGTGTAATGCTGTTATGTGTTTAGGTGTTTGGTGTTGGGTAATGAATACGATACTTTGACTACTATCCACTTATATTTAGATAGTCAATCTAATTAAATTATACTAATTATTTCACAATATTTTGATGGATTTCAATACTTTGTCGTTATTATTTATCCAATTAATACTAGTAAAATACGGTTTTAGTTATCTACTGAGATTTCAACAAATTAAGTTAAAATTTAATATCGATTTGATTCCTTTCATACGATGTACGGGGTAGCTAAAGCTCCTACTTAGTTAGCTTAATTAGCTTAATTAGCTTAAATACCATAGTTAGTAATCTCGGATAGAAACGAGTGTTGATGAGTTCAATCGCTATGATTTTATTAATGGATTGACGGCAAGGAGTATAAAAGATACTAATTAAATGGATCATTTTCAATTAAATAATATTATATAAATTTAACCCAAATAGGATGTAAGCTCATAATTAAAAGTCCTAAAATTAAGTAAAATCAAAGTATAAAATATACAGTGTCAAGGTATGGTGAATCAGCATAGTAAATTATGGATAAATTTTATCTAAATTTAGATTAAGGACATATTATTAAATAATTCTAATCTTCCTATAGAATTTAAGGAAATATCTCCAAAAATTAAATAAATTATTATGATGGAGTAAAGTTAACAACTAAAAAGGAATATCGTGGTTATTTAAAGATAGTTAAAATACTATAATTTTCGTATATATAATACTAACTATTTAAGTTGAGAAAATATAAGACTATATTGAGTCTAAAGTAGTAATAATACAATATCTTATTACACAAAATAATAAAAAGGTAAGATAGTAATAATACGAACTTTTATTTCTTAAAGCACTATTAATATTCCACTACTGGAAGTTATTTTTACTCCTATTCTTTAATTAAGTAAGTATAATATATAATCTAATGGTTAGAGAAGAAAGGTCCTAATAATAAATAATTTAAGTATAATCTTACTATATAATAGATAGAAGGGTAATAAAGGTCTTGATGATGGATTGTGAGATGTTGTATCTTGATTAATAATTTTTAACAGATTCCATAGGAAATTTATAATAATTAATTGATTTTAATAAATATTTAAGATTTACCTAAAATTAACCGTTAACAGTAAAACACAAATAAATAATGAATTAAAACGATATTAGATGATATAATCTACGTATAATTATCTAACACATATCTCCTATTTTATTAAAAAGTAGTAAATCTACTTTGTGTAGGTAAATTACACTAGTGTGTTAATATTTTTAATCTAAATTAGTGTACCTGTTAAAGACAAGAGGATATTCGCTAAGTTTTATTAAAATACTTAAATAATTACTATTCAAGATCCAATCAAAATTTAATAAAGATAATAAAGTGAGTAAAATGGATACTACTAGACTATAATACTATTAAGTTTAATGGTAGATACAAGAAAAAAGATTACTGATCATATTAATTATCTATAGTTAAAGAAACACTAATATCACATATTAATTATTTAAATATAAGCCTTTAATTATATTCATTATTTGATTAATTTATTAATATTTCTAAAATTAAATTTGGAAAAATGTGCAATAAAAGCGTGTGTTTAATGAAAAAGTACTACTTAAAAATAAATATCCTTATATTAAATAAGTATAATCTTCCTATAGAATGGATCTATAAGTTGTATAATTATATAAATTAATTATAATCTACCTATATAATCTAATTATTTTGTATAAAATCTACCCTTTTTAAATTCTATAAAAAATATAAGTACAAATATTCAATCTTTCTTAGCATAACTACCTTATTTCGGAATGTGTTATATAAATGAAATTTATAATTATATAATACTATAATACTAGAATACTATACTTCAATAATACCTTAAAGTAAATATTAAGATAATAATACCACGCTTCTTTCGATAATTAACTTAAATAAACAGTGGCCAAAATTTTATATAAAAATAGTAAGATTTCTTTACGCTTGATTGTTGATAAAGATTTGAAAATTAATCTAATTAATCGTGTTAACTTGATCATTGGATAACTCGCATGCTATTAAAGTATAAATATTTTATTTAATCTTTATTTTTTTATAATGGTAATTGTATCTAGTTAAAAATATAGAACTGAACTATAATAAAGTGTAATATAATAGTGTGAAATGAAATAGTATAGAAATGAGATATATCTTTCTTCTCTCTAACCTTTTCAATAAAATTAACGATAACTTATTAGCCTTTTCAAGTAAAATCCGTAATCTTACGAAAAATCGATACTTTCTTACTTAACTTTATCTATTTTACAAAAAATCATGTTATTAGAAAATTATACCATTTAATATAAATTAACGTGTATAAAAAGGATAAACTATCAAAATGCCTCTAATCTTTCAATATTCTGTTAATATCAAATAACTACTGAACAGTATAAACGATAATGTCTAAAAATAGAATAACTATTCAATTAAGAGTGTAGATAAATCTAAATAAGTATGCGATCAAATGTCAATTATTATAATATATTTACTATAAAACCTGTAGATTTCTATACATTAGTTTGTAATAGTATCCTATTTGATTCCAAATTTATAAAAAATAAAAGCTTATTAAAGAAATAAAGTAGAATCTTCCTATATATTATAAATGTGTATAGAAAAAATAAAAGAAATTTATGTGGCCTAAATAATCAGTTAAAATAAAACTTCTTTATAAAGATTTACAAGTCTGCTTTAAATATCTACAAGTCTTTTTAGTAAAATATTTACCCCTTTACAACATAAGTTCTAATACTTTTTAATAAACGAGCCACGTGAACTCTACCATCTCGCTTTACTCTTGTTCCTCCTAAAGTTTAAGACGCGTTTTACTCGTGTTCGTGAGGCACCTAAAGTTTCAGTCGGTATTAAATAATGTGGTGTGATCACTCGCTTTGATGTAAGGTATCGTGTTTGATTTGTTGTGTGGTGAGAGTGTCAATCTAGTAATATGGTATCTTAACCTTTAAATGTAGTTAAGTAAATTTTATACAAAATCTTTTTAATTATTTAATTCATATAGTATTATATTTACTATATTAGTTGAAAAAGTGATAGATAATAGTTTAGTATTTAGTTATAAACTAAAATTTAATTAGTCTCCTAATCAGCTATTGTCAATAATCAGCTTCTAGTCGCTTTGCGTTAAAGAATGTGTGAGTAGCCGCTTCGTGTTATATTTATCATGTAGTTCGAAGACGCGTCAAGCTAATTAAAATGAGGTATTTAACTTTAGGGAAGAAATAATTAAGTACAATCTACATATATCTGGTAATGTTATAAAAGAAATTAACCACAACCCAAAATTTAAAGTTATAAAAGTCTTTATGGTGTGTGTTCTTGGGTATTAATTAATAAATTAAATATAATCTTCTATAAAATCTAATGGATATATAACTAACTTAGGAAAATAGTAAATGAGGTAGTAAAATTTATTTGCAAAAAATTATTAATTTAAAAACTTAAATATGTAATTAAAAATGAGGTACTAACTAACCACACCAAATTTGAAACTTCTAAAAATAAATTAGCAGTAGGGAGGATAGGATACCAACTTTTCCTAATAAATTAATAGTTTAAGTATAATCTACCTATATAATCTAATTTAGTTTGTCTCTTTTCTTTCTCGGTCTAACACACCATAAACATAGATTTCTTTGACAGTATATTTAGATAAAGCAGTGTGTGTTATTTTATTTCTTAAGTTGAATAGAATATTAAATTTGACGATAAATGACTAAGAAAAGTATTAAATATATAATTTTCATTTAACACCTGATCCTTAAAAGTAATATCCGATTACCTTATCCTTAAAATAATATTTTTATTTCAATTTCAATCAGTCTAAGTATTAACTTTATCAAATAACAACAACGGAAATATCTAGTAGAAAATTAAAATATAAAATTGATTGATTCGGTGGTAGATAATGATAAAGATTAAGATTAATATTCCTTTTGGATTCATTTTACATATATGAATATTATACCCTATTTCTTATCCACTATTTATTTAAACTATTTGGGGGTATGATGGTAATTTTCGTTAATTTGTCAAGAATGACATACACCTCGTTTCTATCGTTTCTATCCTTTCTAACCTTTCAATCCTTTCAAACGTTTATACGGTTTCAATCGGTCCGCTATGGTAAGTATTACCTCTTTTTTACAATTCATTTTACCCTTTTTTTATAAGTTAACGGTTTTTAGATTTTTATTTATTTATTACATTACTTAATTTTTATTAAATTTTATTAATTTTGTAAGCCCAATAATTTCTATATGTAGATTATACCAAATTTTATAACTCAACTTTAAGAACTCCCTAACTCTAAATATTTTATAAGTTTAAATTTTTTTATTGTTGCATAGAATTAACAATTTCTTTAATTAAAGTCTACAATCCAATTTAGTCTGTAGGGTTATAATATATAATTATATTTATCTAACTATTATCTTTTTATATTATTGATATACTTTTTCTGTCGGATTCTGGAAAAATATTATTTAATAAATATTCACATTCCACGACGTGTGTCCAGTGTGTTAATTTTGTCCATTCGAATAAATAAAAGGTTAACACTTTAATCATAATAATTCGTATCATGCACGAGAGATAAATAATTCTTAATTAATTCTTTAAAAATAATTTCTTAATACTTTCTTAATTCTAAGCTTTTTAATTTATTGGAGTGAATCGGAGTATCCTAATGAAATGAGTACCACGTATATAAAATACGAGTGAAACGATGTCAAATCGAGTTCAAAGGTTTATCTGTGTGATAAGTAGTAATATGAAAGATTTCCATAATTTCGTCAATTATTATATAAAATGTTAAATTCTTAAATTATTAAATTATTAAATTCTTAAAATCTTAAAATCTTTTACCGATAGAAACTAGTGTGGTGTGTTAGTATTTTTCTCCTGAAGGTGTTAGATAGCTCTAAAAATTGAAATCGATACCCAGAGTTATAAAAATAATTGGATATAAGCTAAGCAGAAATTTAAGGTATTACTAACTTAATTGGAAAAGTAACAACTTGTGGTGTTGTCTAATTTCGGTTAAAATCCTAAGTTTTAGCCCATTTAGCCTTATTAAATAGTATAAGTTTAAAAAATTTAAATAAATTACTAATATATAGGGTTAACTAGTTATTATTGATTTACTGTTACCCAAATAGTAGGGATATAAAAAAGGTTTTAATCTAAATAATAAGGTGTAAACAATGGCAATTTTATAGAAAATAAAAATATTTTGTAATTACTTTTTTTAAATAAATATAGTTATAAATAAGATAAATATCTTCTAATAATAATATTTCGAACTATTATCCTTCAGTTTCAGTGCATTATATACTTAGCATTATACTAAAATTTAAAACAAAATCCGCCTAGTAATAACTAGTTAAGGTGTAATAGGGTAATTGGTTAAACCATACCATTCAAACTGGTGTAATGAAGGGTTCTAATCCCTCTCTCAGCTTTACCACACTATCACATCTTATTTCTCAAATAAAAGGATAATCTTAAAATATTTGTCATTTGACACACTTTTGACTTTTGCATAGAATATAAGAAATATCCTTATTTCCAATGTTACTTCACACAAAATGGGTATATCACAACAATCTTACTCTTTTTCATAAAATAAAAAATATAATATAATTAAAACAGTAATACTCTTTCTAAACTCTAATTTTCGTTGTTTTAGTAAAATAATTTTCTAAGTAAACCTATTTTTACTGATAAGAAAGTTGAAATTAAACTATTTTTTTATATTAATCATAAGAAAGCTCTATATAATATTGCACTATATCTTGAAAAAGTATTTGGTACAAAAGTATGTTTCGTAATAACACGTATTTATTATCCTTAAATTAATAGTAATATTCTATCTCAAATATCTACTCCATAATATTAATACTTTTCTAAATTTCAAAAGGCTATTCAAATATTTTTTAAAAATACTAATCTACCTGCTAATATTAAAGGTATTAAAATACAAATTAACGGACGACTAACTACTGAAAAATAGTACAACTAAAAACACAGTGCCTTTTTCGTATCTTTTCCAAATAATACTTTTCTAGATTATTGTAAAATTACAAGCAAAAATCAACTAGACGCTTTTACAATTAAAGTTTGAGTCTCAAAAAACAAAAAGAATAATATAATTATTACCTTAATCGCAATATCAGATACAAAAAATATTTAATTTATACAGGTACTATAAAGAATCGAACTCTCGGTTGCCATATTAACAGTATAGTGCATTACCACTTTGCTATAGTACCTTACTTTCATAAGTAAAATTACCTATAACTATTTGATAATATTAACTGATAGAATATATACTATTATTCTTGTATAATAATCTACTAGTAAGTATAATTCTTCTATAATCTAGATATATTAACTCTTAAATATCATATAGTCGATATATTAACTATTAGATATTCAATATATTAACTATAACTATTAAATAAATATATATTATTTCTGATATAAAATAGATTAGTTAAATATAATATTATAAAAATAGAATATTAACAATAGACTAGAATATTAACTAAACTATACCGCTATCAACATATTAGATTAACTACCACCTAGATTACTATCACATTATGACCGCTTTAGTTGTATCGTGTTGCCACTTTTCTTTAAATGTATTGGATTATTTTGTTAGTTTAGATTTCTTTACAATTTGATTTTTCCACCTTTTCCTATTTTTAAATAAATAAAGTAGAATCTACCTATAGATTAAAATGGTGTCTAGATTAAAGACCCTCTTCTTATCTAAATAAAGTCTAATCTTCCTATAGATTATCAAGTGGGTATTCTTTAAATACTTTCTCCATAGAGGTATAACTCTTTGTGTAAGTTTAAATTTTATTTAAGGTACCTCCTTTCATTCACTTTGATGGAGGGAATATACGAATGTGATAAAATATTGGAATGTGTTTGGTGATATTACTATTTATATTAGGTAGCAAATATATTATTATTCTATAAACAATTATTATTAGATTACTATTATTATTTGATTTATCAAACACAAAATAAATAGATTATTGTGAAAATAAATAGATTATTGTGAAATTGAACTACTTTTTCTAAGTAAATAATTTAGTAAAATTCTATTAAATAAGATTAGAATTCAGTTATATTCTTAGATTCTAGAATCTTTTGAATTATAGAATGTTCTATTCGATTTGCAATCTTTTACGTAAACGCGGATATACAACTAATATTCCATAATTTAATAATTTCAAATGGTAAGTTGTTATATTTAATTAAATTCTTAATATATAATACACAATCTATGATTGTACGTCGAATCAGTTATATTCTCATTCTCTTTTGAATATTGGATTTATATTCTCTTTTGTATATTGGATATATATTCTCTTTTTTATATTCGAAATAGATTCAATTATACCTTAGATTCTAACGTAAAAGCGAGTCTTTTATAGCACAATCAAAGCTAAATAACACAATCAAAGCTAAATAACACAATCAGATATTACTGATGGATATCCATATCCAAATTTGTTTAGTTATATCCTATTTTTATCTCAACGAAAAGTGAACCGTGATCTAATCGAATTGTGTATATTAGATTATACTCAGTAATATTTGCTAAGCGATAAAAGTGATAGCCTATCAATTTATGTAAGCGAAGGTAGTGGTTAGTGTTTTGGAAGTAAAAAGTATAATCCAATCTAATTCTATTCTGACTATTATTAATATTCTCTTCTATAATAGTTATAAAAATTCTTTCCAATAATCGGGTTATTTGTAGAATAGTCTAAACGTAGAATCGTAGAAACGTAGAATCGTATAATCGTAGAAGAAGGAATGAAAATGGAGGGGTTTGCAATCTTTTTGTGAACAATATAATATTTACGCAGAAAGTTAGATATAACTCAGATTAATAGCTAGCTATTTTCTTATTTTATCTACACCTTGTTTCTCTCTTGTATAAATAAGATAAAATTGTGTTAATTAGTTTGGAAGCTAGTAACTAGTTATAATAATAGTAATTTAAAAGTCTCCGTTTCAGTACAACTAAAAATAACAAATATAACTTTTGTCACTCTAACACTAAATCTACACACAAATCGTAAATCTTTCTATTAATTAAGTATTATATCTCATTTATTTTAAGATAATAGTAGTAAGTGATAGTATTAGTCTGTAAAGAATCTTTTCTTGAAATTGAAAAAATATTTTATCTCAGTATATCTTAACTATAAATATTCGAATCATATTATAATTTCTTTCTTAACTATATAGATCTAAATCCGATTATATAACTATCTCATTTGTTATTTGATATAATTCTAGTTAGTGATCTCAAGACTATTAAGTGGAATAAGGGATTATTATTTTAACACACAATTAATTATCTCTATAGAAAGTGTATAAAATTATAATATATTTTCTGTTCAATTAAGTTGAATTTTGTAAAAATATCAATAAGTTTTAGTTAAGTTTAATTACACCCTTAATATTGTAAGATACCGCGACAAGTTCCTTCTATAACCAAATAACTAGACCAGAATAACACGATTAACCAGAATAACACAATCGTATCGAGTCACTCCTCAACCTACAATCGAATACAATCGAATACAATCGGATACAATCGGATACAATCGGATCGAGTTAAACGAGTGATACGAGTACCTGCGATATAAACTTTATAGTTTGGATATTCTATTTTAGTAAAATACTTATACAATTTAAGTAAATTAAAGGTCCTTTTCCTGATATTTTTATCAATAAAGTATAATCTTCCTATATAATAAAGTTGTGTAGAGTAGAACAAACTCTTCTTTAAGAGATAAAGTATAATCTACCTATATCTTATAAATAGTTGAGTGTCAAGGGTAATATAGGTCTTTAATTATTGAATTATCATCAACCAATTTGAAACATAGAAAATCTTTATCTTTCCGGGTAGTAATCCAATTTAGTGAAACTAGAACTCCGATAGAAATGAGGTCTCGTAATTAAATTCTATAATATTTAAATCCTCTTTTAATCATAGAATATTACTACAGCTTAAAATAGTAGTGTAAGCAAGAATATTAATATTAAGAAATACTAAATTTCTACTTAAATATAGTTATGATAATTCATATATTCTAAAACACGGATTCACAATAATTAATAAAAATATACTAAATTTAATAAAAATCTACTAAGATTAATAGGAAAAGTAAAAAAAAAAGATATAAAATTATATATATATTTCAGATAAAATCAGAAAACGTGGTACCTTAACTTTCATTTTCTATCAATTATCACACGATATTTACTCCTAAATTAATGCCAGTCAAATGCAAGTCAAATGCAAGTCAAATGCGATGGAAACGAGGTCAATTTCTATCTATGATTGTGTAGCGTAATGGACAAGGAAGATAGAGAGCAATCTACAATTTGTGGTCTGATTGATCGTACAAGTTATGGTATTGATTGTGGTAAATACGAATATAATGATTGTGGAAAATACTACAAAATTATACCTAATTATACCTAAGTTCTATACTACAATTCTATAATATCTACTTAGAGATATACTATCTAATACTATCTAATATCTACTTAGACGTATAATCTAGAATATCTACGTAAGACATATACTATCAAATACGAATATAATTTCTATAACTATATATTAAAGTAAAATAGTCTATATAATATATACTTAGAGATATATATCTATTATTAAGAATAGGATAGATTATACACACCAAACACACGATTGTATTACAACTCATTTCATTCGGATGGTAACTCATTTCTGGAGTGGTAAAAATAAATAAATTATATTTTCTTATTAAATGAAATTATAGAACAATCTAAGTTTACACCCTTACATTTAAAAAAAAAAATTAAATTTTATACAAAGTAAAGATACTTTTCTTATTGAATACTATTTTAGAATAATAGCTAGCTCTTTAGAATTGAATTCTTATTTTTAATAGTATAATTCTATTAATTTAACTTTTCAGTTAGATAAAATTTTACAAAATATTTTATTAATTATTAATATCACTCACTTTCTATCATAAAAATTCTATAATCAACCATAATTGATGCAAGAAAGATATTTATCTCTTTATGTTTAGAACTTAATTATATTAATTAATGGAAATTCTGATAATAAAAAATAGTGTTAATATAAAAATAAATGTATTATCAATACTATAATTCAAATTAATGTAATGAAATAGAAAATTACTATTCTTATGTAAAATTAAATTCTAACTAACTCTTACCCAATACCTCTAACTTTATATATAATATATTATCTTTACTAATACTATCTCACTACAAATCAAATAACAGATCCGATATAATCAACATATATACACAAATCAAATTATGAAAATTTATAAATTTCGTTACACACAACTATAATCTATAGATCAAATAGATCCAAGGGCAAATAAAGATTGATACCCTAGATACCCTAATCTTTCACACACGCCACAATCGGAGATTCAAGAGTACCTATACCTACAAACGTAGATTTACACATACTAGTACCTATTTTTTACAATTTTCTATTTTTTATAAGTTCTCGGTTTTAGATTTTTTTAATACTATTTATTTTTAAGTTCTTGTATAAATTTATACAAACTGGGTATTTACTTCTTACCATCTTACCAATTTTTTTTAATTATATAAATTAACATTTTACTATTAATAAATAGATAATCAAAATCATTATCTTAGATTCCATCTGACATCTTACTACTATTTTTTAAGAATATTTCACTTTTGAGGAAGTAATAATATTTCATTTTCCTAACCGCTAATTGATTAGACTATCGATGCGAGTTCGAGTACCTCCATAACAATCTAGATTCTTTTCATTCGGTGGTGACGAGGTATCGGTCAAATTAAACCTTTAAATTAACCCAAAATTTTAAATTAACCCAAAACTTTAAATTAAACAAACCTTTAAATTAACCAAACTACCAAGTTGATATTTACATCCTTGTACCTTTAATTAAAGAATTTAAGTATAATCTTCCTATAGATTAAAGTGTCTAGGTAATAAATAAGGTAATTTCTTAATAGGGGTATAAACTATTATAAGTTTAAAATTTAGTGTTTTAAGTTTGATAATTTTCTAAGTTTAAAATTTGTAGATGAAAATAAGAAAAGGATAATAAATTAATTTAGGGAAAAAGGTAAATATAGAAAGATAAAGTGGGAATTAATTATAGAAAATTAATATTTCAAATATAAAATAGATTATTAATATTGTAGTTTATAATTTCTATTAATATATTAAATTGAAAAATTATCTATATTTGTTACTAGAATTTTTACATTCTTAATCTCGACAACTTTACCTTGAGATAGAGATTGAAATATAATATGTGATAGATATATTGAATTTACACCTGCTATTCTAGTTAGAAAAGTTCCATCTTTAAGTTTTAGATAATAGAGTTTAGGTGCAAGAAAAATAGCTTGTATGATTTCAATATGGTTTCAATTTAGCTAGATCATTAACGTAAACTAGTGAAGGGTTAATTTGTTTTGTAGTACAATTGAATCTATATAAAAAGGTGGATAAAATTTGATAGTTTTATATGGAATTATACTAATACGTGCATAAGTTGTAATAGCAGCAACAAAGTCAAGTCCCTAATAAATAATTTTATAAGGTTCAAATTTGTTGTTTTGGATAATTTTCAAAGTTTCAAATTTGGTGTAGCATAAGGTTTTTTACTACTTTATAGTTAAGTTAGTGTGTAGTGTATATAATTATAGTTAAGTTAGTATGTAGAAAATAGTAGATAAAGTGTATTTCAATCAGGCGTTATTATTTAAATATTATTTTGAAAAATAGCAATAATTGGAATATTAAAATAAATTTTAACGATTAAACTATGAAAATTTTCATTCAGAGAGGTAGCTTACAGATATCTGTGCAAATAACCCACAAATTACCGAAAATTAGAAAATAAATACTTTTTATACGACTTACAATCTAATACACAAAGAAGTAACGAGTTCTTAACGTGTTCGTTTCTAACGTGTCACTCCTAAATTAGAAACTTTTAGAAAATTTAAAAATTTGGGTTGAAATCTATTACACGTTACTATACATAGGTTAACAAAAAATGATTTTATTTGAATTAAAAAATTTATGTAGAATCTTCTATTAATACATTTTATAGAAAAGGAACACGCCTAAATACAACTATTACACCTGGTGAGATATGTAAGACATTTTACATTCATTCATAGAAAAAGGGTTATTCTTTTAAACTTAGGGGTCTACATCGCAATTTATCGCATTTCAATTGCATTTCACTAGCAGTGTGAGTAGTGTGTGACAATCTAATATTAGTCCAACGAAGGTTTCCACGTATAATATATTTTAATATAATGCGGAATATTTTTTAACTGAGTTTTATTAGTATATCGTTGCATTAATTATAAATTAATAGTTTAGCCGGTAATTATAATTCTGTTATATTCTGATAAATAAATACTATTTGTAAATACTAAAAACTAGTAAAATAGTAGAATAGTAAATTACTTTGTATATTATAAAAAGGATTTGTACTTTCACTGTATTTTTCAATATTTCACTGTTTATACTTAATGTTAGAGATTTTAAACTTCCTTTCGTCTAAAGGTTATTTAATATTTCTTACTTTCCGAAAATATACACCCAATATTTTATTATCTACTGAACATTTTACTTTTCGTACTAATATTTCGATAAAAAGTTAAATTTTATCTATTTTAAACTAGAATATCAAAATCTTTTTTTTAAGGATAGTTTAGTTTAATTTAATTAAGCTTTTATTTTAATAAATTTATTAATACACACTATGGATGATTGAACGACAATCTTTTACAACACACACACCGATCACAATCGTTAATTATAAATCACACAAACGGTAATTATACCTCAAAGAATCGTAAATTGACAATACGAAAGGAAGTGAATCAAGCAAAGATACCTCGATTATTTCATGTGGGTATTTTCTTAATATTTTATAATTTAATATATCCGAAGGGTGATCGCGTTAAATAGAATATAATCTATTTTTCCTTATTAATTTAATACGATACTTTTCATCGTTTGAATCTATTAATAATATATTATTAACTTTCAATACTATTCTTACTATTATTTCAACATAGATTTATATTTCATAGATTTCTATCTAAAACAGTTAAGTTATAATTTTCTATATTCTAAGAATAAATATATTCTAATAGATTACTATTCAATTTTATAGATATCTTAAAATATAATGATTATTTATCTAAATTTTCACATCACTAAGTTTACTAATTGGTAAATATATAATTAGAAGAATATCAAATCTTGATAGACTACACGACTACACTACCTTCTTTCTCAACATCAACTCGTTTATATCTGATTTAAGTGTAGCATTTGTTAATAATATAATAAAATAAAAAATATAGTATCTCAGAATTTTCTTTCACAATCACTAAATACGCGGTAAAATTTTACATACTTAAAAGATATGTGATAAAGTTACAAAATAAGAATAAGAAAGTATTACAAATGAGATAAATCGTAAATTCAAGTTAAGAATACACTACTAATTTTAATAAATTGCGTATAGATCTAGATTATATCTTTGATTATCGTGTGATATATTTAAGAATAATTAGGAAAGATGATATATTATATTTAAAGTTAGAGTATTAGAAAAATCAGAAATTACTATAGAATTTAATTTAACTAATAATTGAGATTTTCTATTTCATTAATTTTTAGTATCTGATAGATAATGCCTTAATTTTAATAATAATAATAATTTAGTAAATATTTCAAACTGTTAAATTAATTATAAAGAAAATAATAACACTATTTTATAGTAATCTTTTACTTTAAAAATTTTATAACACAATCGGATATTCTACGACACCTACGATCAAATCGAGTTCGCGTACCACCTTGTTATCATAAACAAGAATACCAATACCAAATCTACCCTAGTTAAAATTTAAGAATACACCAACACCACTTTATAATATATAGGAAAATTATATTTTCGTTAGTTTATATTAGTTAATTCCTCCATCATACCCTAGAGAATATATAGAAATATTATAATTTATAGATAATTATACCAATGAACTCCAACCTCCCTAGGGGTAAAATCTTTTTATACGTTTAAAATTTAGTATATTAGAAATAGGGGTATAAATATTTGTATAAGTTTTAAAATTTAGTTTTAGTTAGGTTTGGGTAACAGTGAGGTAGAGATATAATTTAAATGTTACTTAAATACTGATGTGTAATATCATGAGACATCGGTTAGAAAGGAGATAGTAACAAGGTATTTATAAAATAAGGTGAAATGGAAAAATTAAAATTTTTTATATTATTATTCTTCTTAAGTTAAGTAGTAGTTTAGATTTAAATAAAAGGTATTTTTGTTTTTCTAAAGATAGATGAGGTAAATACTTAACAATCAAGAGTAAGTTGTCAATGTTATAGTATATTAGTATCTCGATTATCCAGATAATTATAAATAATTTAAAGAAAAAGAGTATAATTTAGTAGCTATAAAAGAAATTATAGATTATTTTTAAGTCTTTTTAGAATATATTTCACACTAATATCAGTTACAATATCTTTATTATATTTTTATACTCTTAAATACCGATATTATATGGTCTTCTTGCTTAAATTAAGATTAATCCTAGAATATTTAACCATCTAATTAATCAAGATTAAGGTATTTTATTTTATAAAGAAGTCATCTCTATCAAAAATATCAAATTTCAATAATTTAGAATAAGACGAGATAGAACACAGTGTATTGTATCTTTACAATATCTATTCTAGAATATTATCGCGCTTGAAGATTAATTATCTAACTTACCTCTTACTAATTGAGTAAAAATTTTTATAATCTTTTGATATAGTAATACTAACACAAATTTAATATAAATTGATAACCAAAATAAAGTAACTAAATTTTTAAAAATAAATATATAACTAGAATAGAGTAAAGTAGATATATTTATCATATTAGTAATACTATCTCAATATAACACACCACTTTTTCAATGATTATTAATATACTTTATATAAATTCTACGAAATCGATTTGATAAAGGATCATTTACGTTTACGACTCTTTAAAGAAAGAAAGAAAGAACTTAAAAAAATAAATTTAACAATAATTCGATAATAGTCTGACTATTTTAAATAAATAATAATAATAGTATACTGTTTAATAATCTAGAAATAATATAGTTTAAAAATAGAATTGAATAGAGACAGTTAAAAGCTATAACTATCTTTAATTTTAGAATCTGTATAATCCTCAACTATCTTAAATTCATTATTATATTAATGATATCTTCTGTATTCTTTACATTAATTATTAAAAACACGATTCGATTGAATTCCATTCATAATCAGTCTTATTTTATTTATTACACTTAGATCACCAACAATTTACTGAAACTGAAAATAGAAGCCAAATTAAGTGTTAATTTTTATTATTAACTCCCTTCTGTCAAAGCTTCTATCAAATCTTCTATATAAGCTCCCGTACAAGACAAGACGAGGGTTACTGTTCCTGGTTTAACTCGACAAATGACACTCTACCTCTCTACCTTTTAATGCTCACTTTTAACTAACTGCGATTGTATGTATAGCAGCTATCGTAGATCAGTAGTCATCGTATCGTCTATGATTGTGGTGTTGACACTTTGCGTGTAGATTGAGTGTTTGGTATCGTGAATCTCTTATTATTTTGTAGTAATATAACTTTACAACTTTTGTATATGCTTATCATTACTATACCTACTTTTTTTACTAATATATTTACTACTTCTAATCTTGTATGGAGGGTCCAATTCATAATTCATAATTCATAATTCATAATTCACATTTAACACTTCCATATGAGATAAAAATGGAAAGATATATTTAATTTAAAACGTATACTTCAATAATTATAAATTAAGGTTAAATTCTATAGAAATTTGTATTATATTTGCGTAGCAGAATAAGTTAAGTTAATTATTCATATTATTTTTCAATCTAACACAAGCAAAGCATCCAATTCGTTTATCTCGTGTACTCGCCTACTCTGAGGTAAATATGAGGTCTCTTACTTATAGTTAAATTTTTTTTTTATATATTATATAGGAAGATTATACTTTATTAGATAATTAGAGTTTATTCAAGAATACCAATTTTATTATATAGGTAGATTATACATTCGGAGTTGAAGTATAGGAATACTAAATAGGGGGTAAAAATATTTGTATAAGGTTAAAAATTTGGTTTGTTAGTTAGTTAACTCTTTACTTCAAAGGATGAAAATTTTATTAATATATTTTAACGGTAATTTAAAATTAGCTATAATTAAAAGGTATAATAAAATGGGGATATCATATAGTTGGTTAATATACATCTTTTGCACAGATATAACACAGGTTCGATTCCAGTTATCTCCATATAATAGTAAATTAGTAAAGTTATGTAAAGTAAGTTAAAGTTAAATAAATTAAAGTTCAGTTTTATTTCTTTGTATTAGTAAGCTAGGGAAAGAAAATTAATTAAAAAGAGATATAAATGTAAAGTCTAATAGTTAGAAATAGTTAGAAATAGTTAGAAATGATTATATATAGATTTTCTATATTCTATTTTAGGAATATTTAGGCCAATTGAAAGATACCGAGATATTTCCTAATTATGGTAATAAACTACCTTTAATATTAATTGCAATTAACAATTCTATACACTTACTAGTCATACTCATAAATTATAGTAATCTTAGATGATTTATATTGCGTTATTATTAATATTTTATTAGTTTACCGATAAGTCCAAAATCAATAGAATGTCACTTATAATAATATTTTTGTAAGAATTTTAGATTTGATTATACCTAATATTATTTGTAGTAATTAAACACTTACTAGTTAGAATTCTATGTTTATAGCGCTTAGTCTTTTAGAAGAATCCACATCGCTTGTGAATTAGAGTTTAAGAAATATTGGATTATTGGCTATTATTACATTATTTATAATGGTATTTATATCATAACAGCTAATATTTATAATAAAATCTATTATTCTATTTCAGTACTCATTTTCTGTTGCTACCATTGTAAGAATCGAAGACATAAGGAATCGTATATTGTGTAGGAAATGGATGGTTTGTATACATACCCCTATGTATTATATAGGTAGATTATACTTTATTAGATCACTAGAGGTAATTTATAAATAGTGGTATAACTTCTTTGTATAAGTTTATATTTTAGTTTTGAATTAGTTATATTTTCTTACCACCCTAATTTGTAGATTTTGGTAGATTTTCTTAGATTTTATTAGATTTTATTAGATTTTATTAGATTTATGTATTTAGTAGATTTTAGTAGATTTTTTATATTTTATTAGGACGCTGTACCCGCTTAGTTAATATAAAATTAAGAGAAAAAAAATAGAAATATAAATAGAAATTATTATTAGATTATATTATAGTTATAAATTTATTCTAATGTTCTAATTCTAGTTATTTTTGGATAAAATGAAACTTGCTTTGTGATAATTACGACTATTATATAGTGAAAGTGAATTCAACAAAGACATAAATTGGGCTTGAAACGATCGACACGACTGAAAAAAGGTGGGGACTTACCCCTATAAATTTTGTAGCTCGACCAACACAACCTTAAATAAATAGAGAAAATAATTGGTATTCATAACTAAATGGGAAAAATAATTGCTATCATGAACTAAATGGAGAAAATTCTTGATAAAGGTCTTGAAGTTTAAGTGTTTAAGTGTTGTGCTTTTAAATTAATATTAAGAAATTGACTTAAGTTTCCTTAAATTAAAATCAAATACTAACTATATTTTTATCACTTTACTTTAAAATTTATTTATTTTTCAATAATATTCTACGCAATTAGATAATACACTAGCTACTATTATAGAGATAATATCTATTCTACTACATTGATCATATAGATTAATTATATTTAATTATAGTAAACGATTCTATGTAATAATATAGATTGACCTTTCAATAATATAGATTGTGATATTAAGAGATTATACCACTCACACGCAATTAATTAAAGATAGATTATACCACTCACACGCAATTAATTAAAAGATAGATTAGCGTTATTATAAGAATTTTAAATTAAATGTACAAATTATATCTATATACTATTTAGGTCCTGTTTTATTTCCTTTTCTTACGATATTTTACGTATATTATTTTTTATTATAAAACAATTATAATTGTCGTGATCGTAAAGTAATTAAATTTCTTTTAAAGATTATTGCGTTATTGATTACGAACAAATCGTTTATTTACTTTATCTAGGTTAGATCGCCTTTCTAATATTAAAGATTTTTGAACAATAGATTATAGTGTTAAGTAAGTAGTAAGAGTACTAGTAAGTAGTAATGATATATAGTAATTTCTAATAGTAGTAAAGTTAGTTATTATTAGTAAAGGGTTAGTAATTATACTCTGTTAGAAGTAATATAATATTCCTTAATTTATACTATTATATAGTTTCAGCTACGTTGTGGATATATATTAATTATAAGAATCTTAACTAAACATATATGATTTAGATTATATAAAATTATATTAAACAAGAAGAATTCTATATAAATTATATTAATATTAAAGATATATTCTATCCTTTTTCGATTAACGAAATATTTCGCGATAAGATATTAGCTATATTATTTTAGATTTATTCAAGTAATATTAATTCACGGAAATATATTAATTAGAATTCAATTAGAAATATTGTATTTAACTAATTTATACTAATTCGAAATTTAACTAAGTATTATATATTAATAATATTAACTAATAATAAGTAAAATAACTATTTACCGCCCGTATCCTGATGCTTACTAATATTCGTATCCATGTGCGTGTCCCCGATAATAAAACCCTCCTAAGAAAATGCAAAATAATTTTATAGTTTGGAGTAAAAGCCATTAATGTAAAACTAAAATAAATTAACTTTATATATAAAAAGATTCAATTTGAAAAATCCTAAGATTGAAGATAAGCACAACAATTTTTATATAAAAATATAACTTATAATAAAATTAATCATATAATGAGGGACAAAATCGAAGCGTATATGGGTATACTCACATGTTTAATTATGTTTAAAGTTAAATGCCAAAATAAAAAGTCGGCTCATGTTTGTTACTTTTATTTTTCCTTTTTTAAAAATAATGAGGTCGATAAAATTTAACACAAAGATGTAACACTATTGTAAGAATACTTGCCCAAACTTAATTAATTTTAATTAATAATTTAATTCTAAACTTTTTTATTTATTTAAGACAGTTTTAAAATTAAAAAAACAAAACTTTTTTTTGGTAATAGTTTATCTAGTAAATTTGTTATATTATTTTATTAGTAAATAGTTCTATAACTTTATAGTTAAATTTAACTACATGAAATAGAAATACTTTTTTTTGACACTGTAAAGTACTAAATTTTTTAGTTAAAATAACTAAGTGAAATAATTTAATCAATTTATATGTAATAATTTACATGTCTAATACTTATTTAAGTATTTTTATATAACTAATTAAATATTTTATATTTACAAATTAATTTTTTAATCTTTTCATATGAAGTACTTTGATTTAAAACTTTGCTTAACTTTATTAAAAGTTTATATTTCAATTAATTCTATAAAATTATTATATTATTTTGTTGCTTAAATATAAGGTATATCTAATAATTGTAATGTTTTATATGATATTTTATATCACGCAATATAACTTATATACTAATTTAATTAAACATAGTTGTAATCTTATTACTGTTTTAAACGCATTTTATGTTCAAGTAGTAATTTTATATTAATAAGGTAATAACATTTATATATAACCCTTAATTTTTAATAGAATTATTTAATAAGTTTAATAAAATAACTTGAATATTTATTCAATAATATATTATTGCGTATATGGTATAGCTGCGCGTTAAAAGATTGCATAATCTAATAATTTAAATTAAAACTAAGAAAATACTTCAATTTCAATTTCAATTTCAATTTCAATAAACCCTATGTTTTAGATAATAAAATTATAATTATTAATAAAACTATCGAATAAACTATTGGTTTTACTACAATTACTTATTAATTAACTTAAATCTACACTATCTTATATAAGTATATATAATTATTTGTCCCTTTTTATAAAATATTTTACATACTTTCTAAATCATAATACATAAGTTATATACCGTGGCTTGTGTGCTTTTTAAAAAAGCTCTCTGTTTATCTTTAAATTTTTTTAATATCAATATTCATTATATTATCAAGTGTAATTATACAAATTATCAAATGTGTCATTGGCTACAGATATTTGACAATACTTAAAACGTTGACCAAATTAGCATAAATCATGACTTAAACTATAAAGAATACCTTAACAAATAGGATCAGCTAAAATAGGTAATTTACTGTTATAATTATTGTTAATAACAACAACTTTAATAGCAAAATAAACTGATATAAATTTGTTGTAGGCTTATAGTAACTTTTCTTAAGGTAGTATTATTCCCTTTTTTTATTAACTATAGTTAAAACAAATATATTAATTATTTTTATTCTCTGCATTGAAATTATCACACCCTTCTTATACTTACTATTGTAGTGTAACATAATTTATAAACATTAGCAGCATCTTGATTATATAAATAATTTAATTAATAAATTTAATCGTAAAAATTTAAAGCATATCTCTTAGTAATCAAATTTACTTGGTGCAGTTGTTAAGGCCTCTATCTAATAAAATAATAATTAATTGGATTTATCCCTTAAACTAGTCAAATATTAAAAATAAAGATTTTAAATAAAGTACTAAAAGGGAAAAATTTCATTAAATAACTAATATTAAAAAGTAAAAAATTAAAGGTAAATTATACCTATTTTGTTAAAGATTATACTTATTATAGTCAACTAGGATTTCAATTAGTCCGGTTAATCGAATATAGTTTCTGTTAGGTATTCTATTTTTATCCTGTAGAAATATTTTCTATGATCGGATAGTATATATAGGTACTACTTAAGAGTTATTCGTGGTGGTGTTACAAGGATGTGCTGATTCCTCGCCCTGTATTTAATATGTGCTGATCTGGGTATCGTAAATTTGAATGTAAAGAAGTAATCTGTGGTTTAGTTCGTAGTGGCATAGTACCAAAATATGTTTTATAGTGAACGGGATGTGTCGTCTGCTTTATCTTTTCGTCTATATGAATACTGATGTAGATTCTGTTTTATATGTTGTTTACAGTAGGTTAAGCCACGAGGGTAAACAAGCTTCCTGTGCTATATCTAAGTTATGTGGCACATTGGTAACTAGACGGAACCAGTTAAATATATTGTTTAATTACATTATCATTTGGGAGCTTATAAAAGCTACGCATAATAACCTTTAACCTAATTAAAAAGGAAGTTAACTAATTATGATTTACATTTTTGTACATTATTAATTATTCGGCTTTATATGTTTTTATCTTTTCCATAAACTATTGAGATAGATAGCAATCTACAGGATACAGGGTTGAAGTTAATCAGGAGAATGGAAACTAATAATTATACCATGTATATCCAGTTTAATAATTATATATAATTAGGCTTAGCCTAACACAAATGGGTAAATTTTATTCAAGTTCAACCTAATATATACAAGGAAGTATTAAAAATATAATTTTATTAAAAAGGGCTTGTGATATGATAGCTAGATATAATAATATAGTATATATATACTCATATAAATTATAGTACCTTGACTAGAAATAATTAAGAAAAGCAAAGAAGTAATTAATTCGATATTAGAGATGTATATTAAATATAGCTAGTAATTACTGAGCTATGGAGAAAATATTAAATCCAATTATAATAAGTAAACTATAAAAAATAGTTAGTTTTTTTGCAGAATTAAAACACTACTTAGGAATAATTAAATAAATGACTAATTTATAGATGAGTAATTTAAGCCTAATCAATAATATTTAGATTCAACAAAGAAACTAAAGAAATAATATATAAAGTAGAAAATACTAAAGTTAAAAATCAATATCTGGAACTGATCATATAAACTAGTAAATTAATCAATATAAAAAATATTAAAATAACTAATTATAGGTAATTACCTTGATCATCAATCATTTGTAAATAGGTATAGACCTGACTATGTATTAAGAGAATAGGTTTAAGACAAATATAATATTGAACGATATTAATATTACAAGAATAGTTATTTAAAAAAATTACCTGAAGTAGAATTAGTAAATAAGTACAAGGATCCTCCACTAATGGAGTAGATAAATTTAAAAATTGTTAATGACCTTACCTATTTGCTACTCACACCAACGAGTAAACTACCATCATACACCTCCTCAGATACCTTAATTAACATGTGAATGCGAACTGTTTATTGCTTTGCCTTAAATAGTTATCCTAACAATTAGTAATTTTTACAAAAACTATTGCACTACAAATAATCAACATTAATTACAATTATTGAAGAATAAAATTAAAGAAGATTAACTTAATTATTAAATAGATATTTATTATCTCTAAATACTCGACGAAACCCAGCCTAATTAGTTTTATAACTTACCCTGAAAAGTGAAGAGTATGACTTAGTAGAAGGTTTACCAACCTTAATAACTTAAAAGGCTTCCCTGATAACTAAAGTATAGGCAGTCGACAAGTATCCATTTAGCATCTCTCCGCCAAACTTATATCTCTCTTTAAAGTTGACAATCCAATCTTCCTGTAACTGCCTTAATTAAACTTTTTTTAAAAATAACATTATTCCAAATTTTAATATTTACTATATTTTCTATAGCTATTAATATGTTTATATTTGATACATTTAATTTTGTTGAAAATTTTATTGGTTTAATTACTATAGTTCTAATTTAACTTTTTAATACAATTTATGTGATTCTTGCCATATTAAACAAATCAAAATCATAAATAAAATTATTATTTAATTCAGTAAGTTGTTAAATGTTATTACTATTGCAGGCGGTTATTTTACGGTGTTATAATTCCATCAAAAATAGTAAAGCAATAAAACAAAAATATCAAAGCCAAAGATACTGTTGAATTCCATTAATTAACTGAAATTAGATTTATTAAAATTTTAAAATTATGTTAGCAAGTTTTTGGCAAATTAAACGATAAAGCAGACATTTCTTAAAATAGAAATTTATTTGAATATTTCACTAAAAAATTATAAAGTTTACTTACATTCTATAATATTAATACACCTGATTATATAGATATAATTTTTATATAATTTATATTATTTTTATATTATTAATTTTAGTTCTGTACATTTTACTTGGTGTTTAGCTTATGATTAATTCATAGTGATTTTTTACTTCAATGTGACCTTTGAAATATCATTATAACATTTATATTGGTATTACTATCTTTATTTATTAGAGATTAAAAATCTATTTTAATAAATAAGGTATTTAAACATTTAAAGATTTATTTACATTCTAATATTTTTAACTTTCGAAGATATAAAGATTATTAAGGGTGAGTTTTCTCTAATTTAACCAATAATTTATTAACAATTATATTTTTAATTCATTAAGATTGTAAGGGTTTAAGTTTTTATAAAAGCAGTATAAATCATCAATTGATTAACTTCTCAATAAAATCAAACTAATATTATTACAAAAAGATTTTTTCATATTTAAGTTCTTTTTTACTTCATTTAATAATAGTTTTAATTTCCACTACACCACCTTCATATATTTTTATAATTTTATAATTTTATATTTTTGATATATTACACACTATCAATTTTATTGATTTTTATTAAATTTTACACTAAAATAAAAATAGTCACAAATTGAGTAAAAACTGTTGGCTTTTGTTTTGTTCAATTTAACTTTAAGTGTTGACTTTTAAAGTGTTACAATATTTAATATAATTTTTGTTACTACAACACCTAATCGTTTTTACCATTTTCTATTTTGGTAAACATCTTTGAAATTTATTTTAATATTATTTAAACTTGTTAAAGATTCTGTAACTTTTCTTGAGTTAAAACTAAAAATGACATAGTGGATCTCAATTGCACATTAAATTTTAAATAAATGAATTCATAGGGGTTTGTTTAAATTACTATTGTTACACAAGGTGATTAAATTTGATATGATAGGGGTTTATTGAATCTCTTTAATTTATAAAAAATGCATCAAAAATCTTGTTTGTACATATTTAACGAATAAAATAGTTGCATCGTTTTGGACACTTTTAATTTATTCTTTATTTTGTTTATTTTAAATTTCTAGTTTACATAAGTTTGTATATTTTTATTAAATAAGGAGAGATAGTATCAAAAAGATCAAAGTAGTATAAAAGAAGAGATATCTAAAACCTTTTCATATTGTTATTATGCCTTTATTAACTATAATTATATTATTTTGAAATAATTAAAATCATTTAAAAGAGTTAAATTAGCTAAGGAGCTATAACCTATTAATCTATTATTATATACTAACACTAACTTTCATTCTTTTTTTTACAAAAGTTATACAATTTCTAGATAAAGCTTTTATTATTTTAACAAAATTTGCTTCATTTTTATTTCAAGTTTTATTTTAGAAATTTCACCATTTTTTCAAAAAATCTTTTTAATTTTATCCATTATTATTTGAAAATTTTCATCTCTTGATAATAAATTAGAATTTTGTAACATTTACATTAAAAAAATAGCCTTTATCATCTAATAACTTAACTATGGTTTTTAATACCTTCCTCGAATTTTATAAAAAAACTTTAAGAATCTTGTAACATTGTAATGATTTATCTTTTGCTAAAATTTATCTCAATTTTCATCATTTTTCAATCATTTTTCATCACCAAATAAAAAGTATTATATTAGAATAAATTTAAAAATTATTAACTTTTCTAATAACTTAAAATTAAAAATTTTGCTGTTTTTAAATCATCTGTCAAAGGATTTATTTTTACTAAAAATATATGGCATTGGAAGTTTCAAAATAATTTGTAATACTTGTGCTAATTAAAATTTATTTAACTTTACACATTCTTTAACATATTACGATTCATAACCTGTTTTTGTAATTTTACATCAAGGTAATACATTTTTTAAAGATTTTTTAATACTTGGTTCTAATTTAGTATTAACTTTTAATACATTGAACGGTTCTATAAATAAATTATTTTTAGTTTAAATGATATTCCAATTATTTTCCCAATGAAGTTAAAAAGGTTTTTAAATTGATAACAATTTTAAATTAAAAATCCATTTATATGATTCATGCCTTTGAATTAAGAATCTTTTTTGTAAAATGTTTAATAAAATCTTTAATTATAGGAAAAATCGAAAGATCATGAGTATTTAAATAACCAGTGTTAATTACTTAATTTAATTATTATAATTTTCTATTTATTTTTAAATTCTTTGAATTCAGTATAAGGTTTTGACGGGCTCAATTTTAACAACAAAGCTTTATATTTTATATTAATTTACCAATTATTTAACCATAACTTTTTAATCGAAATAGCAGAATTGATTTTAGGATTGTTATTAACCAAATCATTGAGGGTAGATTTATATAGTTGTATTTTTACATTAGGTTTTGTATATTTAATACAGAAGTTTTTACCTTAAATTGTATTAATTTCAATGTATAGAACCAATACCTTTTACTAAAGGCTAATTAAATTAATTAGGGTTACTACAAATAGGTGATAGAGTTTCTTGTGTTAAAGATTTTTTAACTAATTTGGTTTTAGTTAATTATTTTTTAGAAAAATGGAGCATTATCGTTTAATTCTTAAACCTTTTCTAGTTTAAATTGAATTCAGGATATGTTTATCATATCAAACAAAAGACTGTTAAATTAAAACCAAAATAAATAAGTAAAAGTTTTTATTGTCTTTATTTAATGAATTAAACCTATATTATAAATACTGCTTATGCAACATCTCAAATAGAAAATAATTTCTAGCAATAATCATTAGTTTAAAGCTAAAACTATCAAAATATGAGACTAAACTACCTTTTTCAAAAAACAAATACAATACTGTAATACAATACAAATCTAAAAAAAAAATTAATTAAAGTATAACATTTTAAGTGAGTACAAATATTACCAAAAATAAAAAAGGGTAAATAAATTTTAAAAAAATAAGAATTTAGTAATTACCATTAAACATAACAAGGATACAAACTAAGTGTATAAAAAATATAAAATAAATTAAAACGGTAACTAAGGTTCAAGCTTAAAGTATTTAATGGGAAACAGTTACATCAAAATAAAGTTAACCTAAAAACCCCACTAATTTAAATATAGTTTAATTAAAAAGAAAAAATCTTTATCTCTCTTTATACTATTTCTTTAGTTACTTCTTGGTTTTGCGTATTTTTTTTTAAAAAAGAATTTATTTTTAATATGGGTTTAAATTGAAACAGTTTTTACATTTCTTTGGAATTAATTGTGCCGTCTATTTGGAAAGTTAAAATTATTTTTATCAATTCATCAAATAAAAGGTTTAAACCCCTAAACAAATTAACTATTAAGATATAATTAATATCTCATTAAATTAATGGGAACAGCCAGCTATTTAGTTTATTGGGAAAGCCCATATTTTAATATGCAGTGAAGGTATTACGAATCTAACCAGAACCGTAAACTATAATTAATTTAATCTCTCTTTTTATAGACTAATTTATTATACCAATTATTTAATTGCCTAATTTTCAACTATCCACTTTCCAATATCCAAACTCCTTTAATAATTGATATATAAAAATAAATAAAAAAAACAAATACTATATAAAACCCCTTAAATTTTACAAAATAAAAACTGTATAACAGATTACACATTACAGAAATAAAATTAAAAATTTATAATTTGGGCTGATTATGGTAGAATAAAATAAAATTATTACCTTATTTATGTGATTCTTGAAGAATATTCCTATATATATTTTATATCTTAATAAGGATAAAAGAAAAGTTGACAAGGAAAAATAATGAAAGATAAAATTAAAAAATAAAGATGAGAATATGAAGTTGTGATATAGAAAAATTTATTAAAAATAATAAAAATTATTGAGTGATTAAACAGTAAAATATTAATTTATAAATTAATGTATAATTAGAATTAAACTTTTGGATAACATTACATAAATTAATTATATTATTTAATAATTAGCTACTTTCGTAATTGCAACTTCACATAAAATTTAAGGAATTTTTTATAGTTTTTAAGAAGAAAAGTTTATTTAAACTAAAAAAAAAAGAAAAATATATTTTTATAGAGTATTAGATTATTTCTTACGAGTTTAGACATAGATATTAATCAATTATAATCTATTTTAGATGAATATTTAATATTTTACAAAGATGTAAAGAATATAATATGAATACAAATAAATCATTTCTACACTTTAGCTATTAGTGTTTTTTTTAATCTTGATTTTTATCTTTTAGTTACTTAATATTTAAGTCTCAATATCTATATTTTTGAATATTGATTTTACTTCAAATTCCAATTAAAGATTTAACTTTTATTTACTTAAAGATAAGGACTAATAAGTTATTTTATGAAAAGATATAAATATCTGATTAAATTTAGGGATATTATTATTAATTAATAAGTAGATTTGGTAAAGATATAAATAAAGTATTTATAGTATTATTATTATTTATGCTCAGATAAGACTTGCTCAGGGGTTATTATATATGCTCAGATAAATCTTAGTTTAAATTTAAGTATTATTTTCTTATTTTATTTGAGGGGTTCCCACAAAAAGTGTTCTATTTGCTAATCTTTTAGATTTTACCTTATTCCTAAACAGTTGAACAATTATAATTGTTATTATATAACTTCTTGTAACTATTTTAAATAGAAACAAATCTATGTATTATAAATCATAAACTTCATTTCTTTACTTTCTTTGTACATGCGCTGCTCCTAGAAAATAAAAATACTTTTATACTCGGAATTTTATTGATAATATAGGACAAACATTTGTACATTATATAAACTATAGCAAGAGCAAAATCTGTAATAGGTTTGAGTATATGACTGGATTATTGTAGAGTTATAGGAACAATTTCTTTAATAACAACTTATAAATGTATTTAGAATTGCTAGTTTTAACTTGATTATTATGTATAGAAATATGAACAACAGGTTATCATATTATTACTATTTCTTGTTTGAGTGTTGCCTCTTTATTATCTACTATTCTATTTTATGAAGTATGTTTATTTCATAGTCCCGTAAGAATAAAACTATTTACGTTAATAGAATCGGATTATATGAGACTATCTTGGTAATTTTAATATTTATTAGTAAGTATGTTTATTCCTTTTTTATATATAAGTACTTTAATACATATATTTTCAGTAAATTATCTGAGTTAATCATATACAAAATTATATGTCTTATTTATCACTATTGACTTTTTTATGTTAGTCTTAATTAGTGGTGGTAATTTCTTTTTATTTATAGGAAGGACAAAAATCAAATTTGAGTTAAATTAGAGGGTCTTTATATTTTATATCAATATTAATATTTTAACAAAATAAAATGTCTCTTTCTCTATTACTTATGAAAAGTTAAAAAAAGACTACACAAAGACAAGGAGTTAAAAAAGAGTTAACAAAGACTATTAAAAATAAATACAGCTAAATATTTTTCATATCTAACTCATAAAGATCAAAATTCATTAAAATAAATAAAGTTAAGTTCTAAAAACAATAAATAAATCAGCTTTTATATTTAATAAGCTAATAACCATGGTTTTAGAAAAAAGACAAATAAATGATATAATGATTCCTTATTGTGTATCAATATTTGATGGGAAAACAACAACATCAATTTATCTAACTTATTATACTGATTCAGATGAAATGTTAAAAGCATCAATAATTCATTTAATGAAGAGAAAATATAATAAATATAAAGTTTATTTAAAGAAGTTTTCCTAATTTGATGGACTATTCCTTATACAAATATTGTCCTAATTAAATTATAATCTTACACCTATAATTATTCCCTCTCTAATAATTAATGAGCCTTTTATTGCATCTTTAATAACAGGATAAATATAAGTCTAATAGTGAATGTTGACATAATTTTAATATATTAGGAATAAAAATAAGTTATTTAACTAGCGATGGATATATAATTGACATTGAAAATTTAGAATCTGAGATTATAACTAATCCTATTTGCAAAAACACTCAATATATAATAAAAGTTTTAAGAATCTGAGAATAGAATTATCTGGTAATATTAATATTTTTTTAAAGCAATTAACCGTAGCTGTTGTAACTTGGACAAATAGATAACAATTAACTATAGGATCTAATTTCAGGGGTACAACTGGAAATTATTATTCAAAAAGGAAATAAAGAAAATAAGAGCTATAGTCAATTAGAAAAGCATAGAATTGTTAACCCTTAATATTTAAGCAGATAATAAAACTATTCAAATTTTACAAACCTTTATTTTTGTTTTTTAAAGCTATAGATAGACGTCAAACAGGGTGGGCAATTTTCAATAAAATGATAAGAAATTTAGTCTTTTATATGATAATAGAAGAGAAAATATAGATTTGCCTTTAGGATTCTTAGTTAATATTGATAATTTGAATGATTTCTATAATTGTAAATATAAAGAAAATAAAGATATCGAAAGCGATAATAAAGTTTATTCTATTATAAATTATAATAATAGTAGTCATAGAAAGTATCGTTGATGATATAGTAACATCATTTTACACAGAATTTTAGGTAAATAATTAATTATATTTAGATAGTAAGCCTGTAGAGCTAGTCAATTGTTTAAATTCCTGTTTGGCACTAAACTTTCTATAGTGAGGAGTTCACGAAGAGTATCTTTGCAATAGTTTTATGTACTTGTTTATCGAACGAGGCGATTAGAAGGCCTGTTCTTTAAGCCATATGCTTATATCTCGTTACTTAACGTTTACCTACTATTAAAGCGATATTCTCAAATAGATATTTCTATCGGAGGGTGAGAGTTTTTTAATATTATTCTTTACGTGGGTAGGCCTATTTAAGAGGGGCGTTAGACTATGTGTTAGTAGTAGAAAACCATTATAGTTTAATAGGAATCATAATATGTTAGGAAAGCTGTTAGCAGAGTTGGTCCACATAAGACCTTTTTTATTTAGCGGAAATGCTAAAACCAAGAGTTAAAAAGTTATAAGTAGTAGTAAGCAAAATGGTCTTTATTAATTACGGTCACACTAGTAGTTGATTAACTAATCTCCTAACTGATCGATAAAGTAAAGCACGAATAAAGCTAAGCAGAACCTGCTAATATTGAATCTTAATAACAAGATGCGCAAGCAATAGTCCAACTTTACCTAATATAACATTATATCAGGGCTCTATATTGGCAGCAAAGAAGTGCGCTACCTATGATATGTTATTAAAAGACTTAACAAAGAAGAGTATAATTTAAAATAACTTCTTGATACGATTTATAAAATAAGCAATAATAGTAGAAAGTAGCCCAATTAGCGTTAAGAGTCTTATAAGACATAATAAAAATTACTTAGTTCTTTACAGGTTTTGATATTAACGATTTATTAAAAGGTATCTAAAGCAATAATAGGAAACGTTTAAATGTACAATTTATTAGAACTCTTAGTAACTTAAACACTAAGCGGCAACCTACTTAGAAAGTTCGCTTATCTAGAAAAATAAGGTCTAGAGTAAACAGGTATATTTTTTCCATAAAATAAAGACATAATTAAATTAAATCTGACTCTCTACCTATAGGCTATAGGATGCTTTTCATTAGGTAGCTTCAAGTAAAAAGACAACAGCTCTGCTTAATTATTGTATACCTTTGATATAACTTATATATTTGTAAAATTAATTTTATATTTTTTTTCTTTTGGTGTTTGAATATAAGATATTAACGATTCTTTTACCTCCCTTGTCGAATTTATATATTAAACTTTCAATGTATTGCTCCAATTCATTTTTTACATTATTTGCTAATATAGGACATTATATTCCACCTTGTGGTGTACAAATATTAGATATAATAAATTTACATTTTGTGGGTTTAGAACCAGTTTTATGATATTTATGTATTAATTCTAAGCTCATATTTTTATGTGATATTCTTTTCTTGATAATATCATGATGATTAATTTCAAAGCATTTTCTACTATCTCCTTTATTTACTCACCTGTAATTTTAAAATAAAGTGGTAATTGTGAGGAATGTAAAGTTATTCATGCTTGCTATCCTTTACTATAAAGTTTTTAAAATTGTTATAATGATAACTTGTAAACCCTTTTTTATATATATTATCTCTTAATGATCATACAGTTAATACTCGAAATTGAAAGGATTGTTAGCTTTAGCTATATGGACTTGATGACATGCTTTTTTGTTTGTTGTTTTTTAATTTTACAATATTCAACTCTTATGCAACTGTTCCAAATCATGTTAAATATAACACATATAATGCTTTCACACTAACTCTTGCTTACATTTCACCATTCTTACCAGAATCTTCAAATAACAATGGAATAAAATTTAGTTTAAATAAACTCTTGTAAATCTTTTCAGGTGTTTTATTAAGTTTGTATATCTTACTTTGATGTTTTTTTAAAGCAGTACGTGAAAAGTGCTTTATAATCGTTATTACAGTTTATATTTTAAGTTTTTTATAAGCATGCTCTCACATAAACCCTATCTCGACTTCAATTCATATTTTGTAACTTTTCCTTACCCTTACTACAACAGAATCAATATGTATCTGCGCTATTGAATTAAGTACCCCTAAGAGATTTTGTGTTCCCAACTTTGCTATTGTATAACGTTTTAGCTCAAATTTTAAGATGAAGCTTGCGCACAATATACTTAATGTATTACCAATATATTATATATTACTATCATGTAACACCTTAAATTTTATGACAACCTATCACCGCTTGCTCATTGTAATTTGCTTATATATAACTATACAAATATATTCTTCTTTAAGATTGCTTAGACCTATTTAAATGATTGCAGATATACATATCAAGTTTTTAACATCAACCTTACTATGTGAAACTTAATATCAAGAGTTTGATAGTATTGGTTATTCTTAATTTAATTGCTAATATTAAAACTTTTAATTTGTCAAGCTCATAGTTTTATACTGTATGATTTTAAAATAGTTATTCCATGATTGCATTTAATCCCATTTTATGTGCCTTTAAATAAGATTAGCATCTTTATTATTTTATATTAATTATATATTTTGTAAATATTTGCGATAGTATAACATTATTGTTAGTTTTTTAAGAAATTTATTACTGTTTTTTTGGTTTTACCGCTTGTGTTACATTCCTAGTATATTTTATATTGTCCTATTACAGTTTTATATAAAGTTACATCAGGTAGTTTTACCTTATTAATATTTAATATTCTAGTTTTACATAACATATAATTTATATATTAACGTATTAGGTATAAGCTGGTTATATTTTCCATTATTAATTAATTTATTCTCTTTACATTTAAAACCTTTAGAAGGTTAATATTAGTTATAAAATTCTTAAAGTATACAAGATAACATAAACTAAGAATTTGTGTACCCTTATTAGTTAATAAAACTTATTATTTATAGCTAGAGTAGTATTGTTTTGTATTAAAAGATTTTTTGGTAAAGGGATGGGGACTTCCACTCTATTTCAGTCCCCCGCGTCTCTCTTGAAAAACCTTAGTAAAGAAGAAAAACTTAAATAAGTAAGGGTGCGCCCCACCCCTACCACCCCTGTGA
>Ga0153962_1000005_pt1 | contig 32644 bp, 26 predicted proteins | sample TSFL046MetaG_FD_106657 | JGI IMG/M metagenome (GOLD analysis project Ga0153962, IMG submission 106657) | Attine ant fungus gardens microbial communities from Florida, USA - TSFL046 MetaG | ecosystem: Host-associated > Fungi > Mycelium > Unclassified | place: USA: Florida, Withalacochee...
AGCTGTGCCCTCAGCCTCATATCTCTCAAGAAAATTTGATATCATTGCTGTGCTGTTTATGGTTTAGGTGCACCTGTAATATTGAAATATTTTCACAAATAATACAAATATATTACTATTACTCAAATATTGACCTATTTTTTTCAAAATACAGAAGGCTCCTGGAGTGAATTTGAGGAAAATGATGATATCTTTGAGGGATTCTTGTTTGGGGTTTCACAATTGTCAGTAACACTTGCAGTCATACATGATGTGATCATATGTTTCAAGTGGAGCATAGCTACATGAGCATGTAACTGGTTTGTTGGGAAAGAATCTCTGTCTATACCTACCAGTGGAGACATGATTGGTTATGAATTTGATTATACATGCACATATAGTATGAGGTTTTCATCTGGGCCTCCAGCCCTTCTTGAACCCTCTACTAATTCTGTGTTATTAAGATTGTGCTGAAGTTAGTCTGCTATGCTCCCTTCCTACAACAGTCTATGTAACAGTTAGTGTTGTCTATTAGGTCACTTTGCTCCCTTCCAACAATGGTCTGTACAGCTGCAGATAGTGTTGTTGATCAGGTTACTTTGCTCCCTTTCTACACTGATAGTTTGCACTGTTGTAAGTCAGGTTGCTCTGCTCCCTTCCTACAACAGTAAGGCCACAGTCAGCTCACTTTGCTCACTGTCTATATAATTTATTTCAATTTTTCCCAATTTTTTTGAATTTTTACTGAATTTATTTGAATTTAATGAAATTTTTCAAGAGAGTGTGTGAAGAAAGCTGCTTGGTCAGTTCTGAGTTAGCTGCTATCATCCCACATTTGGTCTTGCATATATAGTAGATGAGGTTTTCATCTGGGCCTCTGGTCTATCCAGAACCTTTTACTAATTCTGTGTTATTAAGTTTGTGTTGAAGTTAGTCTGCTATGCTCCCTTTCTACAACAGTCTATGTGACAGTAAGTAGTGTTGTCTATCAGGTCACTTTGCTCTCTTCCAACAACAGTCTGTGCAGCTGCAGATAGTGTCGCTGATCAGGTTGCTTTGCTCTCTTCCAACAATGGTCTACAACATAGTAAGCAATATTTATTGTATGTCAGGTCGCTCTGCTCCCTTCCTACACTAATAGTTTGTACTATTGTAAGTCTGGTTACTCTGCTCCCTTCCTACACTAATAGTTTGCACTGTTGTAAGTCAGGTCGCTCTGCTCCCTTTCTACAACAGTAAGGCCACAGTCAGCTTGCTTTGCTCACTACCTGTTCTAATTTATTCTAATTTATTCCAATTTATTTGAATTTCTTCTGAATTTATTTGAATTTTTGAGTGAAAAGAGAGCCATTAGGTAAAACTTAGTCATGATTAGGTGAAGCTTTGTCATGCTCACTCAGCAGGCATCATCCCACATCGGTCTCGCATACATACTAGATTAAAACTCTAGACCTCAAGAAAAAATATACATTCTAACCTGAAGCCTATGTCAAACACTCCTCTTGCAAAGAGTCTAGTTAAGGTTTTCAGCAAAGTTATATCAGAGGTGAGATATATTAAGACTTTGAGTAGTACTCTTCAAGGTTGTCCTAAGACAAGAAAGAATACCAAACCCTTAAAGGAATTAAGATTCAAGGAAGATTACAGAAAAAGAGAACTTGCCATTTCCTTCTTTTTCTGGTTTGTATTTATCCTAATTAGGTATTGTGATAGTATTACAAGATAGAAACATAAGTTATAACTAAGAGTAACTAGTTAAATAATAGTCTAGTAACAGAGATAATAAGTCGAGTCAATGTTTATAAATGGGTTAGTCCAATATCATCTTATTTGTCAGAATCTGAAAATAGAAGAGAGAATTGTCTGAGATTTCTCCAAAGAGTCCTGTTCACACCATAGAGTCTAATGTCTTTTGGGTCCTCAAACATTTGATACATTATTGTATCACTATGTTCTTGTTCAATGATACCAATATTTTGTCTACTAACTACTTATTATCAGACTAGGGTTGATAGTAGTTGTAGTTCCACTTGATGTTTATAACACATAGTATTAGAATAACCAAAGTGTTTAAGCCATGATTCACCTTTGGAATAAGTGGAATTAATGGTGTTGTTATTATTATCATTAAATTCTAGGAAGTTTTTCTTTTAAAATTAAATGCTTGGAAACACATTTGCTAGTTTTTGATGATAGAGTCACATTTATCTTTTCTATTATAGTCCTAGGATATTTTACTAGGAAGAAGGGGTTTGATTCTATGAGACTTAGACTTTTTATTAATCAAATAGTATAGGTATCACTTGTTGTCACTAGGATAGTTCCAAAATATAATGGAGTTATTGGGATCTTTATTAAAGAATCCCCTCAGATCTTGAGAAATAGTAATAGAATGTAGTTAGTAAGGGTGGCATGATATATCAAAGATTTTTCTAGCAATATAGATAAAATTGGTAATGATGACAATTTGATTTATTCCTTGGATATAGATAGCCTAACTAATGTTATATCTAATGGTAAATAACTTGGCTTCAGTAGAAGTGACACTCATAGTGTTGAAAGGGGAAAAAGAGACTATTAGTCTAGTACAAGCTAAAGGTATAGTACCAGGTCCCAATTACATACTAACAAGTTTGTAAGAATAAATCAAGAATGAAGGTATTAAAAAGAGAATATAGAAACTTAGTGTAGTAAATTAGGATATAATTGTTTAGAAGAATAGTAAGATCAATCTAGATTCTCCCCACATAGTGTTCCCAAGATATCTATCTTTATATACCATAACAAACTCACTATCAAGATAGTCAATGAACTACTCCTAGGCTTTATCACACTCAATCAAGCCCTCATCTGCACCCCTATACAAAACCTTATGGCTGTGATATAGTCTGAGTCAATAATTAACCAGGTGTAACAACTTAGCTGCAATGATTTAATTACCTTTCAAGTCTGAGTTAACAAGGAAAACTCAATTTTCTATTAGATTTTGGATACTATTTGTACATATTTCTAACCCTAACCCTACTGTACTATTTGTGCTTCCCTATAAGTCATTTCTTTCATGTGCATCTAAAAATAAAATAAAAGAAAAATAAATATTAACTTAGGTATTTTTGTTGAGTTATAACATTACCTCTTTCTTAAGTTTTCTTATTCCAAGAATTTTCTCATAATTTGTAGTATGGGTCAATTATGTTGTCTATTTTGTCATCTTCTTTAGTTCACTCTCTAACTGATTTTTCTACATTAATTTCTTCTTTTTTCTTCTAGATCATTTTTAGTGTTCTAGTATTCTTTGTCATGCCTTTTGTCTGACTATCCAAATAATTTCTTTGCTGTGAATTTCCCCAGTAGTTCCTCTCTTCTGAACATTTCTTTCTTGTCTTCTGATATCTTTCATGTTCTACTGATATTTCTTCTTAAACTTCTCAATTGCTTTCTTTGTATTCTCCAAATTATCTTTTTCCTCCTAAGTATCTGACTTTGCTATAAAGCCCTTTTACCATACCAGATACTTATCCTTGTTTTTTACTTACCACTTATTCAAAATTCTTTTGATCTCTTATTCCTCTTTTCCCTCTATTATTACTAGGGCTGGTTACTTCTTTTTTTACCCCTTTATCTACCCTATATATCTATATATTCTACTAACATTTATTACTAGGTATATTTTGATTATACTAGACAGTTCCAGCTCTATTGTATTTAATGATATAACTTTCTTTATTTTATAAGCACCTACAAATCTCTCTATTAGCTTCTTTGTTTTCTTCTCAACCATTTGATATTTCAGATCTTTAGTACTAGGTATCACTAAATCCCTTACTCTATACTTGTTTGTCTACCTTTTCCTATCTGCATATTTTTTTATCTCTTCTTGTGCTTTTTTTAATATTACCTTTGTTTCCTCTTGTATTTCTTTTATTTTCGTCACAAACATTTTCTGTTCCTTTATATCTCCCCTTTTTTCTTGCCTGTAATTTGCTTTAAAGGGCAATATTTTCATACTTGAGTGTGCTTTATTATTATACACATATTCTTGTCTATAGTTAATAAACATTCTTAAGTACTATTCTAACTCCTAGTTAACTTTCTCTGTCTAATTGTCTATTTAAGGGTGAAATGCTATCAATATCTTGCTCTTGATTGTAAGAGAATATATATTGCACAGTGTGTTACTCAAGATGCTATGTAGATAAAACTAAGATCCAAAGACAAAGACTAAGTATATTAAGATAATAAAAAAATAAAATGTATACCTAAGATATAAAGATAAAGACTAAATCTCAGAGATACAAAGTAACTATCTAAATACCAGATTGTAAGTATGCACATATTTACTATAAATTGTAGAAACTCCAACACAGTAGAGTACTCATAGTTAGGGAAAACTGAAAATAAATAAGTGAATGATTGAGAAAATTTTTGGAAACATAACAGCTATTGTAATGCTCCTGATCATAGTTCCTTAACACTCTTACTTGTTAAAACATTATTCTGGTGGAAGCATACCTAGTTGGATATGAAATTTCTCAAAGGCTTCTCTAAAAAGAGCTTTGGTAAAAATGTTGAAGAGACTAAATTATTACTAGGGTTTTTCCTATTTTCTTGTTAAATTAAAGTTTCCCAACTACTATCTAGGTAACAGTGAATATAAAAGTTTTAAATAAATAAAGTGTGTGATTTCCTAAGAAAGTACCCTAGTCAACACTATGTATCAGCATAGTGTTCCTCATGCAAATTTGTGGAAAAATGAATTCAGAAGTTGAAGATGAAAAGAAGTTGTTAAATAAAGTTCTGCCAATGTACCGTAGTAGCAGTAATGTTCAAAATCTGATTCTTGATTCTAGACTACTATTTGCACCCTGTGCCTAAGTCTTGCTTGTCTAGTGTTATCCTAATGTCCTGTTTCAAAGTTATCCTCACAGTAGTACTCTTGACTATGTGATCAGATATTGGACTTTGAATTCTTCCTATATAACTTGACTCCCTAGTAATACCAAACTCAGTTTAGAGCTCCTATGACATTGTTCTTATAGCTAAGTCACTTTGTCCTGTAATCACTTTGTTTTGACTTAGTCTTGAGTCAAAGCACCTTAATCACTGATCTGATCACTCTAAAAATAGATTTCCACTTTAAAAACCCAAATAGAGAAAAGAAGTAACTGAGACTACTTGTCCTCTTTCTACTAAATAGGATTTTTATAGGTTTAGAGAAATACAAAAGAAATGTACAAAAAATAGAGAAAATAATAAAACCTAGTCATAAATCTATTATTACAATGATTGTTCTGGTAATGATAGGAAATCCCACATCTCCTTGTCTTTTCTCAATTATTTCCTATTAGTTTTACTAGGTCCACTCTACTCTTGCTGAGTTACTAGGTTACCTACTACTGGCTCTGCAGTAATCTCCCTTTTCTTTGGCTTATCTCAGCAACTCAGGGCTTGTCTCTTTCCTTTCTTGCCCAGGGAGTTTTAGGTATTATCTTTATAGCTTCTTAAGGCTCTTTGTTATTCCTTTGTTTTTGATTATAGTGGATTAGTTTTAATGTACTTCTATTCTTAGCCATCACTAATTATATAATGCTATAGCTATTCTTATTTCCTACTGGGTGGCCAGTCCTGTTCCTTTATAATAGGCATTTTTCTAGACTTTTCCACATGAGGCTTCTTTCTCCTAACTAAGCTGCTATTCTTGGCAATGATGCTGTGGGGCCATAGGCTTGACTCCACTAGTTCTTGAGTAATTGGCCTATCAGTAGTAGTGACCTTATGTTCCTGGGTATACTGCTATGTAGTTAAATAGTCAGCTTTTGGCAGTAAAGTCCTTTGTGTCTTCTTTGCTACTTATTAGGTAATTCCATCTTAGTCCTAATTTTGGGATATAAAACAGCAAAATTTGTTTGATTTTAGGCCTGAATCTATTTTGGGCCTCACAACATCTATAAGTATATTCTTAGTAGACATGTAATTAAGTTTGATTTCATGACATTTAATTTTCTCATATATAAAATAGTATCTGATGTCAATGTATTTGGCTTAAGAGTGAGATACTGGGTTGTTAACAAGTGCAATGCATTCTAAGTTATTTATATAAATAACTATAGCTTAAGTTAGAGGAAAGTTGAGTTTAGTTAAAAGAGTACAAAGCTACATAGCCTTCTTGGTGACATTTACAAATGCAATATATTTAGCTTTCACAGAAAAAGTTGCAACCATATTTTGTTTCTTAGAGAACTAGACAATTGAGCTACCTGTAATATCAAATATAAAACTGCTAGTTGACTTGTGATTACTCGTATCTTGAGCTCAGTTAGAGTCAGACTAGTCCACTAAGTCAAAAGAACCTTCCCTTTGTTTTCCTAGTACCAAATAATAGTCAATAGTGCCCTTTAAGTATCTTAGAATATGCTTAACAGCCTCTAAATAAGCCATATCAGGATTAGCTCCAAATTGAGCAACAAAACTAACAGTATATTAGATATTGGGTCTTGTTTGTATAGCAAAAAGTAATAAGCTTACTAAGAAGAGGTAATATATTTTGTATGTATAGCTTTTGTAAGCATATTTTTTGGCTTCAGTTTGAGATAACTATAATAAGAAAAGCTCATGTTTAATAATGAGAGAAGTAGAAACAGAGGTAACATCTTGCATTCTAAATTAGACAATAGTTTGTTGAATATAGATAGCTTGGTTGAGGTAAATGAGGTGGTTTTTATAGCAACTTAGCTTGAGATGACTTAATTATCCTCTAAGTCTAAGTTGACAAGAAGAACTCAATAGAGTTCTTGTTAGATTCTATATACTACTTATACAACTACTACATGGTCTGTGTACTACTTTTTCACACTCATTCTTGTATAGTAAGTTCAAAAGAAAAAGAAAAAAAAGAAAAATAAATAATAACTTAGCTATTTTGCCAAGTTATAACAGTTTTGTTAGTTTCTAGTGAATAGGACTCCAAGCATATGGCTAAGATTACCTAAGTCAATGATTTCAAAGTCCTTGTTAAAAAAGGACTTAAAGAACATTATATAAAATATGCTAGGGCCAGCCATAGTCATATTATCAATATAAACTAGGATTAATAAGACAATTTTGCCTTCATGCTACTTGATGTAAAAACAATTGTCTACAAAGGCTTGGGTGAAGCCAAAGTTAACTAGAGTATTATATAAGTACTTTTTCCACTATCTGCCAGCTTGCTTTAATCTGTAGAGAGCCTTTTTGAGCTTCCAAAAGTATTTAAAGCCAAAGCCTTCAATACCCATTAGATATAACCATATATATATCCTTTTCAAGTGGTCTATGTAAATAAGCAGCTATGATATTGACATGATGAACTTCCCAGTCCAGAAAGGCTATATAAAAGAGAAATATACAGAGGGTCAAAATTTTGACAATATACAAGAAAGTTTCAGAGAAATCCTCTCTAGGTATTTGTAAAAAGCCTTTTGCAACAATTCTTGCCTTGAATTTGATCAGGTTGCTATGTCCATCCCTTTTCTCTTGAAAGACAATCCTACTCCCTATAGTCCTTCTGCTATTAGATAAGCTATTAACAACTTTGAAGACTTCTAACTTTTGTAATTAAGCAAATTTAACATGTACAGCCAACTCCCACTGCTTTGAGTATATTGACTACATAGTCTCTAGGTATGTCTTGGGCTCACTGGCTATTGCAACAAATGTGATGTTAAGACCATTATCTATGATAGTGGCATCAACAAATAGAAATGCATAATAGTTTACTAACTTTTACTCACAACCAGAATAATATAAGGGAGAAGCTAGTTGATCTTCAATGACTTTGATGGACTCAGTAGCTTCAGCAGTAGTAACATTAGTTATGTCATGACTTGGCAAAACAGCTAAGTCATTTTCTATTTTTCCTTTTGTTTTATTTTGTTTTATTTAGTTAGATCATTACTAAGGTAGAGTGTGGGAAAGTATCATGTGACAGTCACATAGTCACAGGTCATAACACATGACAGAAGTAGTATGAGAACCATAGGAGAACAGAGCATAGCCACCAAAGTAAAATATATAAGTAGTGTAGAAAATCCAATGGGAACTCTATCGAGTTCTCCTTGTTAACTCTGACTTGGAGTGGACTTAAGTCATTGCAGCTAGAGTCTTACAAGTTATAACAGAAACAATGGGAGCATTTGGAAGAGGAAAAGTACTTTAGGCAAGCAAATTAGTATGTTCTCTTATAATTGTATTATTGACCAACTTGTTAATAGCATTCGTAGATGGGGTATTAATATCAATTGTGGCTAATTCACTTGGAGAACTATCTTTGAAGAAATAAACATCTTAAGAGGTAATGAGTTTGTTGTTCTCAAGGTTCTTTAAGCAATAACTCTTGCTTTTATTTATCTACTAGCCTAGCATCTTAACTTTTATAGCCTGTGATTCTAATTTGCCTTTGCACACTTGCTTGGATATATGGGCCCATCTGAGCAATCCAAGAATATATAAATGGGAGATATCTGGTTTATGACTAGTCTAAGCTTCATAAAGAACAATGCCATTGAGCACAGTAATAAAGCAAAGAGTCTAAATATGAATAGCATAGGTAAATGCTTTATCCTAATAACAGAGACTAATACCAGCTGTGTATAGCATAGACTAGACCATCTCAAAGAATACAGCAATTGTTCTTTTAGCAATACCATTCTACTCTGGAATATAAGGAATTGTTGTTTCATACACAATACTATTGTGATGGCAAAATTTGGTCATGGTCTAGTTGATGAATTCAGAACCATTATTACTACAAAGACAGCAAACTTTTTGTCTAGACTGCCTCTTGAGTACCACTAGTGTCATAACTTGGCAAAATGGCTAAGTCATTATTTTTTTTCTTTTTTTTTATCTTGGACTTACTACACAGGAATAAGTACAGGAAAGTGTCATGTCACAAGTGTCACATAGTGTCACATGATGGGTGTGGGAAAGTAGTACACAGACTATGTAGTAGTTGTATAAGTAGTATAGAAAATCTAATGGGAACTCTATCGAGTTCTCTTTGTCAACTTGGACTTAGAGGATGATTAAGTTGTCTCAGGCTAAGTCACTACACCAGAACTCAATACCACTTTAGAGCACCATCCACCTTGGACCTTGCTCACTCTCTTATCTTATTTAAATCAACTCTTGGCTAGTGATCATTGTGATTGTTAGCTATCTCCATACATAGCTAGGCCCTTAGCTTAAGGGGACTTTGCAATTAGTTAGGAATTGTAGGTAGAGACATAGTACCAAGCTCAGGTATTACGTTTAAGACCTGACCTCATAATTGAGTTGTATTGAGTAGTATAGCTTTCATAGTAAGAACCTTATACTATACTCCATTGTGAGTAGTATATATAAAGAAGTAACAGTTACTTTTAGAAGGCCATCTAGATTAGAGATCCCATCCATTAGGTGATAGTCTGTTAATACTATTAGGGCAATAGTTAGTAGGGTAGTAGGCACCTGGCTAGATGAAGATCTTGTACCCTAGCAGACATAGTTGTAAATAAGCAAGAATCAACATTATTTCTGTACCCTTGCAGAGATATAGTACTATGTCTTTACAACAATATAATTCATTAATGAGCAACTTGCTCATAGAAAAATGTACTTTTGCCAAACTGAGAAAAGAACTTGAAGGGAGAAGGGGAAAGTTGTGTAGAAGTTGCAAAGGGTTCAGGCATTTGGCCCAAAACTGTAGGAACAAAGTAGAAGAAGAGAAGGGGAAAATTGTTTTCCAAAATAAATTTGAGATGTTAAGTAGTAGAGTGATACAGTATGGGGTAGAAGAGAGGATAATAAAGAGAACAAAAGAGATTTTTACTATGACAAGCAAGAGAAAAGAGCAATGACAGTTCTCAATTGTGTGCTAAAGGGTTTGTAGGGAAAAGGAGGAAGTAGGGGTATTGGAAAAAAATTAAAATGAAAAGTGTAGCTTAGCTATAATATAAAAATAGATAGAATGATTATAGGTTCAATCTAGATCTGCCTTGCATGATGTTCCTAAGGTGTTTATCTTTACATATCATAACAAGCTCACTAGTAGAATAATTAGTAAACCACTCATGGGCCTTACTACACTCAATCAAGCCCTCATTTACACTCCTATACCAAACCTTATGAGTATAATACAATCTGAGTCAATGATTAGCTAGGCTTTTCAGGCCTGCTATTCTATAGAAGATTGTCCAAGCAACTGCTGTGTCTTGTCTCAAGAAAGAATAGGGTATAAAATAGGAAACAGTCACTAATTCAATTTCTCACCAAGATCACCCCTTACACACTTAAGAGAATTGCATTTACAACCTCAAGAGCTTCTGGAATAAAGGCAAGGGCCAAGGGAGCTCTTCCTATCAATCTCCACTCTAAGAAATATATTAGAATATTACAAATGTTGGAGACTCAATTAAAAAAAATAGAAAAGGAAATCCTTTATTCTACCACTCTCTCTCATATCTTTCCTTTATGACACCCCTATGTGGCCATAATAGCCATTACCTTTCTGTCCTCTATACCTCCTGGATATGACTATGTAATCCTGCTCTATCTTCATACTTCACTCCTGTCCATTGTTTTCTGATTCCCAAACTGGCTTCTTTCTACTCCAAATATGGTCTAGAAACACATGACAATGTATGCGAGTATCAGCAATACAATTGTTGTCTAGCAGCACATTTGTTTCTTGACTAAGTCTAGAAATGATGGGATCACTAGTCACTGATAGACTTTTGATCTGTTATCTTAATGTCATATTAGTCCAAGTCTACTCTAAATTGAAATTATCTCATATTCCAAAGATATCCTTAGGTCTCTGATTTCTAGAGCTTCAACATTGATAGTCTATATCTGAGAAACCTGATGCTAGCTCATCAGTCTTGCCTCCTAAGGTATATGCTATTCTAGTATGTGACAGCTTAGCAACTGCCTAATAGAAATAGCCAATCTTGGGTCTAGATTATGTCTAGGGCTTGTAAGAGGTCTCTAGAGTGGATTCCCATAGTAAAATCCAGGGGTATAATGTGTATCCCATGCTACATTTTCGCAGAAAATTTGCTAGTGGCATAACAGCAATAAGGAGATAGGAGGCAGTGGAAATAAAGCGTTTTAAATATAGAAAGAAAGGATACAAGTGTAGGGAATGTCTACTATGAAAAAGAATAGAAATGGAAGAAGTAGAGAAAGTGGCATGTGTGGCAATACCACAAAAGGCATAGTAACAGAAGCTAAGGAGAGTTGAAAAAGGAGGAATAGCATATATAGCCAAGCCATAAGAAGTGCAATAAGCAAAGTAGAGGAGGAGTCTAGCATATGTCTTATGACAGAAAGTGTAAGAGCACTATAGAGAGAGCATCCCAGATGAGGCATATCTATTGGAGTTGGGGTGGTATATGAGGAAGGTGATAGTATTGTATATAGAATATGAAAGATATGGGCTGGAAGAATGTTATATAGAAGAGAATAAAGGACAGGAGGTGATCTCAAACTGGCAAAGATGGTGTGGATGTCAAAAAAGAATAGAAATGCAAGTGACATACAGACAAGAATTCTGGAAGATACAGCAAAAGAGAAGAATAGCCAAAGGGAGGTCAGAAGAACCTTTAAAATGTTGAGAGAAGTGTGGTTGAATATTGAAGTAGAAAAGGTTGACACCTATGAAGGAATAATAGTCAAAGTACTCTTGGATAGTAGTGCAATAGGGATGTTCATGGATAAAGGAACAGCAGCAAAACATGGATTTAAGTTGCAAAAATTAAAAAGGCCAATAATAGTTAGAAATGTAGATAGAACAAATAATAGTAAGGGAGCCATTATATATCAAGCAGAAGCAAATATGTATTAAAAAGGGCATGTAGAAAGAATAAGGATAGATGTGTGTAATTTTGGAAGATAGAAGTAATACTGGGAATATCATAGTTATAGGCACACAACCAAGAAATAAATTGGGAAACTGGGAAAGTAAAGATGACAAGGTGTCTGCCACTACGTAGCAAGACAGGACAAAAGAAAAAAGAAAAGGAAGTCAAAAGAGAAAAAAGGGTAGTAATCCTAGAGAAAGAGAAAAGCATCAAATGGGCAATAAACAATAAAAAGAATTGGGAAAAGAAAGAAGAAATAGAAAAGAATCATAGGAAAATAAAAGAGTTAGTCCTAAGAAGGTTTTGAAGTGGAGAAAAGTATTTGGGAAGGTAGAATCAGAGAGGATGCTAACAAGAAAAATTTAGGATCATGCAATAGATCTTAAGAAGATGTTCAAACCATGGAAAGAGAAAATCTACCCTCTGTCCAAAAATGAAAGAGAAGAAGTTTAGAACTTTGTGAAGGATTAATTAAGAAAGGGGTACATTAGACCATCAAAGTCCCCTCAAATGTCACTAGTTTTCTTTGTGTATAAAAAGGACAGCAGCAAAAGAATAGTAATGGACTACCATAACCTAAATAACCAAATGGTAAAAAACAATTATTCACTCCTATTAATTATGGACTTAATCAATAATATGGGGAGTAAGAAAATATTCACTAAAATGGATCTGAGGTAGGGGTTCAATAATGTGAGAATTAAGAAAGGAGATGAGTGGAAGAGAGTGTTTATAACATATATGGGCTTCTTCAAGCCAACTGTGATGTTCTTTGGAATAACAAACTTGCTAGCTATATTCTAGGCAATAATGAATGAAAATTTGAGAGACCTAATCAATGAAGGAAAAGTAGTAGCATTTGTAGATGATGTATTAGTGGAAATAGAAACTGAGGAAAGACATGATGAAATTGTAAAGGAAATATTGAGGAGGTTAGAGAAAAATGACTTATACATCAAACTAGAAAAGTATATGTAAAAAGTGAAGAAGATAAGATTCCTAAGGGTTGTCATAGGACCCAATGGGATAGAAATAGAGAAAGAAAAGGTAGAAAGAGTACTTAGTTGGCCAGAGCCCAAAAATATAAAAGACGTCAGGAAATTCTTAGGCCTTGCAAATTATTATAGAAGGTTTATCAAAGATTTTGCTTGAGTAGCAAGGCCAATAAATATGTTAACAAGGAAAAACATAAAGTGGCAATAGGAAGCAAAGCAACAACAAGCATTTGATGAGCTTAAATAAGTCTTTACAATAAAACTAGTATTAGCAGTACTAGACTTAGATAAAGAGTTTAGGATTGAAGCAAATGCTTCAAATTATGTAACTGGAGGGGTATTCTCAATGAAGTGCTTAGATGAGATGTGAAGACTGATCGCTTTTATTTTGAAATCTCTAAGTGATACTAAGAGAAACTATGAGATACATAACAAAGAAATGCTAGCAGTAATTAGATATTTAGAAGTGTGGAGATATTTCCTGGAAGAAGTAGTAGTTAAGTTCAAGATCTAGATAGATCACAAGAATCTTAAATACTTTATGAGAGCACAGAAATTAAATTGGAAACAAGTAAGATAGACTTTATATCTATCTAGGTTTAATTTTACATTAAAGCATATTCCAGGGAGTAAAATGAGAAAAGCAGATAGTCTGAGCAAGAGACCAAACTTGTTATAAATGTGTAAAGCAAGAACAAAATAATCCAAAGTGGAACAAGATTACTCTAAGGAAAGAGAAGATTGACAACAAAATTGGGGAACAATCTTGGCCTTAGCTCATATATTGTGCCTTGATCTACTGTCATATATGGTTGTGTATTTTAGAAAGATGGAATTGTTGCCAGGAGTTTAGGGGAGGAATGGTATATAAATTGATAGAAGTAAAGATAGAACACGTAAGAGACATTAATCTACAAACTAAGGAACTAGAATGTAACTAATGGAGTACTTATACTATATTTGGAATAGGAGAAGTACAAGTGACTAGTCTATATCATAATCCTATAGGAGTAAACAATAGGAGTTTAGAAGTGAAATTTAGTAATAAATGAAATATAAGAGAAATTATTTTATTAAAATCATTATTTTCCGTCATATGACAAAACTGGGAGATAGGAGTAGAAAGAGATAATAAGGATAAAATGTTAGTAAAACCAGAATAACTGGAAATAAGGAAAACAGAGACAGTGGAAATTTCACTACTTTGTCATCTTTTACTTTAGACTGTCTTACTTTTTCAAGTAAGTCTACTCTCTTCACAATGAGCAGTCAAAAAAATGAAGTAGGCAGGGATAAAGATATTGGGAAATGAAGAGTGAAGAGAAGTAAATAGCATTATATATTAAGGAGAGAAAGGTCTATATACCTAAAGACAACAAATTGAGAGCAGAGATTATTAGGTTACACCATGACATGCCAGTAGGAGAACATAGGAGGCAATGAAAAACAGTAGAACTGGTTACTCAAAACTTTTGGTGACCAGGAATTACTAAAGAGATAAAGCGATATGTGGAAGAGTGTGATGCTTACCAGTAAAACAAAAATTGCACAGAACAACTAGCTGGAAAATTGATACCCAATTTTATCCCAGAAAAACCTTAGACACATATATTAGCAGATTTTATTACAAAGTTACCATTAGCTCAGAGATATAACTCTATCTTAGTAATAGTGGACAGATTAACAAAAATAGTCTATTTTATACCAACTATAGAGAAAATGTCAGTAGAAGGGTTAGCTAGGTTATTTAGGGACAATATATGGAAATTGCACAGTTTACCTGAGAGTATCATATTAAATAAGAGACTGCAGTTTGTGGCAGGATTAATACAGAAGTTGAATAGAATATTGGGAATTAAAAGTAAGATATTAACAGCATTTCACCCTCAAACAGATAGATAAACAGAGAGAGTGAATTAGGAGTTGGAACAGTACTTAAGAATGTTTATTGATCATAGACAAGGACAATGGCCAGAATGGTTGGGAACAGCAGAGTTTGTATATAACAATAAAGCATACTCAAGTACTAGAATGTCACTTTTCAAGGCAAATTATAGACAAAATTTGAGAATGGGATTTGAGAGAAGAAAGAAGGGGAAATATGAGAGAGCAAAAAGATTTGTAACAAAAATGAAAGAGATCCAAGAGAAGGTAAAAGCAGTGCTAGGAAAAGCACAAGAAGAGATGAAAAGAGCAGAGGTTAATGACTATAAAGTAGAAGACTAAGTTCTATTAAGCACTAAGAATCTAAAGTATCAGATAGTCAGGAAAAGAACAAAGAAGTTAACAGAAAGATTTTTTAGGCCTTACAAGATCAAAAAGATTATATCATCAAACATAGTTGAATTAAAACTACCTAAGACAATAAGGATACACCTGGTAGTTAACATTAGTAGAATATGTAGATATGTAGGGCAAGTAAAGAAATAGAGAAAGGAGAAACCAGTTTCTGTAATAATCAAAGGAGAAAAGGAGTAAAAAATAAAGAGAATCCTGAATAAGCAATAAGTAAGAGGAAAAGATAAATACTTGTTACGATAGAAAGAATTTATGGTAGAATCTAATATCTATGAGAGAAAAGAGAACTTGGAAAATGCGAAAAAGGTGATTGAAGAATTTAAAAAAGAGTATCAGCGAGATATAAAAGATATGAGAAAGTAAGAAAGAGGAGAGGAAATGTTTAGAAGAAAAGAACTACCAGGAAGGTTTATAATAAAGAAATTATTTGGATAGTCAAATAAGAGGTATGATGAAGAATATTGGGGAAGGTTAGAACAGAATTAGAAGTAATAAAAAGGGAAAAGAAGAAAATGAATCTTAGAAACAATCAAAGAGGAAAAAGAAATTGAGCAAGAGAACTTAGAAATCAAAGACTGAACAGAAGAAGATGAGGAAGAAATGGGCAACATGGTTGACCTATATTACAAGTTGTAAAAATTCTCAGGACAAGAAAACTTAAGAGAGAAGTGGTGTCATGACTTGGCAAAACAGCTAAGTCATTATATTTCTTTTCTTTTACCTTGGACTTACTATATAGGAAAGTATATGGGAAAGTGTCATGTCACAGGTGTCACATAGTTACAGTCACATAACATCACATGATAGGTGTGGAAAAGTAGTGCACAGACTATGTAGTAGTTATATAAGTAGTATAGAAAATCTAATAGAAACTCTATCAAGTTCTCCTTGTCAACTCGGACTTAGAGGGTGATTAAGTTGTCTCAAGCTAAGTTGCTACAACTAGAATATTACAGATAGCAGTACCAGTTTCATTTTTGTTGTGTAAGAGCCTTTTGACTAGGTAATAACAACTAACTTCAATGATAACTAGAGTATATAGAAAACCATCTGTCATATTCCGAAAATCTGACAATTATGTAATTTAATTCTTCTAATAACTCTCCTAAAAATTATAATTAGTAGAATAGCATAGTAGACTACTCTTCTCCTATTCCAGGTTTCCTATAAGTACTGAGTAGTTACAGTATATTTGCTCAGTCTGTAAATTAACGTTATTTGATTCTAACCCTCTCCTTGTTCAATCCGGATTCTTAGTTCACTTCTTTAGGACCCCTTCTTTGACAACTTCTCTTTCTTCCAAAATATATGACCACTTCATGGCTAGAGACCAGGGCATAATACATAAGTTAAAACCAAGGTTGTTCATCAAAGTTATACTCCACTCCGATGTCTTCTACCCTCCACTGGAGTTTTATACTATTGCTAAGTACTATTCCCCTCTGGCATAGTATATTATTCCGTTCCGGAGAGTACCTTTATATACTACTCTACTCCTTTGTTCCCACTGTAATTTCCATTCTTGACAGAATTTACAAACTCATACCAGTTCCTGTTGTATTTAGTTCTGATGTCTCACCAATTTGCAGCTCCCTCTTCTGGGAGTAATTCTATTCCTCTTATTGACCAAACTATTAGTCGGTTCACTTCTGGCCTCCCAAGGAGGTCGAGGCGCCTCCAATCGGGGACATCTCGCACTCCAGTGTGCCCCTGTTTATCCTCACCTCTGGTGGAACCTTCAGAATTCCACAGTGTAGATCCTGCTACTATTCCTCATGTTAACGACGACCCGGACTGGGTCAACGCTCCTATTCCTGTTTCTACTCCTGTATTTTAAACTTCACTTTCCATTGCTAATTGTAAGGGGCACACTCAGTGAGGCACCCAGTCACACTGCAATATAGTAGAGCAGGCGTCTTAAGAAGAAGTGATAGATAGCCCAGGAGCTTCAATCATTGTTGAGGTAAGGTATTCTACCGTACACCACTAGCTATTTATACTAGACTAGCCGGTCCGTGCACCAGTCGCTATGGCCACGTGCATCTGGACAATAATAACTACACTACCAGATATAGCTATGCAGTACTGTGATGGAGACCCGAACTAGAGGGAAGGGAACTATAGACCGTGGACTCCGAGGATCCGTGGGAACGCTAGCTGATGCGAACCCTACCAGGTTATCTAAGCGATCTTAGGGTAGTCCCCTTACACTAATCATACTCCTGTTGACAATCAGTTAGCAGAAGCTCTCTAACAATTATCGGAAAATCTAAACAGAGAATTAGCACCAAAGTCTCCCTAATTAAAGGCTCACATTTTGGACACCTTTGACAGTTCTGATCCTCACAAGCTTAATCATTTCCTATTTTAGTACCAACTCTATTTCTATGCCAACTCTTTGCAATTTTCCACTGATAAAGAAAAAATCAATTTTGCAATGATCTACCTCTCTGGTGTAGCTCAAGATTAGTTTAAAGTTATACTACAACAGGAAGACCTTGGCTATGCACAACCATGGCTTTCTACTTGGCATCTTTTTGTGGACAAACTCTGGGTCCATTTTGGACTTTCAGATCCAATAGGAGATGCCACCAATCTCATTGATAATCTCCGTATGAAGCCAAGAGATAAGATTGCCACCTACAATGTAGAATTCATGTGGTACATAGCACAGTTAAACTGGGGTGATGCAGTCCTATGCCATTGTTTTTATCAGGGATTGCCAAATTGCCTACAGGACCTAATAGCAAATTGGGAACAAGGAAAACCCACTTCCTTTCATTCCATGTACCAATTGGCAATTACTTTTGACAATCATTACTGGAAACGGAACCGCAAACAAGATCGTCTCCGTAATGCAGAGAAGGAAGCAACAAACAGCCATCACCAAAAACAAGGGAAAATGGCTCAGTACTCCGCCTTCTCACAAAGCTCTGCTTTGTCTCACCCCTAATCATCTGCAAATCTGCCACAGACTGTACCCTCTCAGGATTCTCTGAAATCCCCTAGATCATTATCTTCCATCGCTAAATCGCCATCTCTATCTACTCTGCATGTTGACCTCTCCAATAAACTAGGCAGAGATAGTAAATTGAATAGTAATGAACACAAACGCTATATTGACAATAACCTCTGTCTTTATTGTGGATCGAAGGACTACAAGGTAGAAGGGTGCCCTAGGAAACAACCAATAAGGGCACGACTAACTACTCTAGAGAAACAAAAGACTTCACTCTCTAAGAACCTCTTGGAAAACTAGCACGTGGCTCCCAAGACTCAGCACAAACTGGGAGTTGCATTGAACTCATTTGTACAACTATAAGTCCAATGTATCTTAACACGTCCACTCTTTCCGATCCTAATTCTCTTTGTATACCCCTTGTCTTTCCTCTAGTATGCACATCGGACCACCTCTAGCCTATACCCATCTAAACACTAGTAGACTCTGGATCTATGCACTGTTTTTTAGACTTTGCTTTTGCTTATGGACATTCTCTGCCTACTACTCCTACTCCTTCCATGAAACTGCACCTGTTTGATGGAACCTCAAATAATATTATTTCCGAGGTAGTATCATTGCCAGTAGAATTCCCCTCCAGTGAATGCATGACTCTTGACTTCTATGTTACTCCACTTGATTCTTGTTGTTCTCTAGTACTAGGTTATTCTTGGCTCATCCACTACAATCCATTGATTGACTGGGTTTCTAGGTCAATATCCTTTTGACCACCATCTTTACTTCAAAGTCTGGCTTCTGTTCCTCTTGTTAAAACCTTGGTAAATCCTCTGTTCTCTCCAGCAGAAAACTCTCTGTAGTTCACCCTATCTGAGACGTCTTTGTCTAACACCAAGCAACCTCACATCGCAATTATTAATGTGTCTGCCCTACTCTGGGCCTTGCAACTCACAAGTTCAACAACATTTTCTCTCCAATTCCATTCCATAATGTAGGCCAATTCCACCAACATCTCTGAAAAAATTGACCTCTCTTTTGTTCCAGAGAAATACCATGAGTATGCTAATATATTTAGCAAGTCCAAAGCAGAAATACTTACCCCTCATCGTCCTTATGACCTGTAGATTGAACTAAAAAAAGATTCTTGTCCTCTGGTAAAAACTATTTATTCCTTATCCAAATTTGAACAGGAAGTACTAAAAGAATTCATTGACGAAAACCTAACCAATGGGTTCATCTGCTCAATGTCTTTTCCTCATGGAGTGCCAGTCCTATTCATAAAGAAAAAGAATGGATCTCTACAGCTTTGTGTAGATTTCCACTGTTATGCCACTAGAGAATTTTCTGCAGAAATGTAGTATGGGATAAAAATTATAACCCTGGATTTCACTATTGAAACCCACTCTAGAGAACTCCTACAGGCCCCAGGCATAATCTAGACCCAAGATTGGGTCCTTCTATCAGGTAGTGGCCAAGCTGTTATATGCCAGAAAAGCATATACCTCGGGAGGCAAGACTGATGAGCTAGCATTAGGTTTATCAGATACAGACTATCAATGTTGAAGCTCTAGAAATCAGAGGCTCAGAGATATCTTTGGAATGCGAGATAATTTCAATCTAGAGTGGACTTAGACTAATATGACACCAAGATGGTAGATCAAAAGTCTATCAGTGACTAGTGATCCCATCACTGTTGGACTCAGTCAAGAAACGGACGCACTGCCAGACAACGATTGTATCGCTGACACTAGGACATACTGTCATGTGTTTCTAGACCGTATTCAGAGTAGAAGGAAGCCAGTTCGGGGTTTGGGGAACGATGGGCAGGAGTGAAGTATGAAGGTGGAGCAGGATCACATGGTCATGCCTGGGAGGTATGGAGAACAGGAAGGTGACAGCTGTCATGGCCACATAGTAGTGTCATAGAGGAGAGACGTGAGGGAGAGTGGTAGAATGAAGAGTTTTCTTTTCTATTTCTTTTAATTGAGTCCCAAATATTTGTAATATTCTAATATATTTCTCAGAGTGGAGATTGATGGGGAGAGCCTCCTTGGCCCTTGCCTTCATCTCAGAAGCTCTTGAGGTTGTAAATGCAATTCTCTCGAGTGTGTAAGGGGTGATCTTGGTGAGAGGTTGAGTTGGTAAATATTCTCTACCATATACCCTATTCTTTCTGGAGCCAAGACGCAGCAGTCGCTCGGACAACCTTCTATGAAATAGCAGGCCTAGAAAGCCTGGCTAATCATCGACTCAGACCGTATCATACCCATAAGGTTTGGTGTGAGGGTGCAGATGAGGGCTTGATTGAGTGTGGTAAGGCCCATGAGTGGTTTACTGACTATTCTATTAGTGAGCTTGTTACGGTGTGTAAAGGTGGACACCTTAGGAACACCATGCGAGGCAGATCTAGATTGAACCTACCATCATTTCAACTATTTTTACATTACAGATAAGCTGCACTTCATATTTTAATTTCTTTCTGATACTCCCACTTCTTCCTTCTCTCCATGAACCCTTTAGCATGCAATTGGGAACTGTCACCGCCCCCTTTTCTACTTGCTAGTCACAGCTAAATTCCCTTTTGCCCCTTTCACTGCAGACTCAATAAAATCACAAAAAAAGACTGATACCCACTTCCTCTCATCACCGACCTCTTAGATTCTTCTAGCAAGGCTCGTATTTACACCAAAATCGACCTCCGACATACAGACCAAGTGGTATGCATTGCCAAAGGAGACAAATGGAAAACCGCCTTCCGGACCCGCTATGGAGCCTTCAAATGGTCAGTAATGCCATTTGGACTAACTAATGCTTCCAACGTTTTATGAACAATGTATTCTCTGATCTCCTTGACATGTGCATAGTAGTTTACTTGGATGACATTTTGATCTACTCCGATGACATTACATAACACCGGAACCATGTCAAAGAAGTACTAAAATGACTCTGAAAGTCAGGATTATACACAAAGGCAGAAAAATGCGAATTCCATTCAAATTCTGTGGAATACCTAGGCTATGTTCTATCACTATCTGGCTTGACTATGTCCAATACTAAAGTGAAAACCATTCAGGAATGGCCAGAACCAAAGAAAATAAAGGATATTCAGTCCTTCTTAGGATTCGCCAACTTCTATAGATGTTTTATTTTCAATTATTCAGACATAGTCATCTCACTTACTCATCTTACTAGAAAAGACACTCCTTGGAATTTTGACAACAAATGTAGAATGTTATTCAATACTCTAAAACAAGCTTTCACCTCTGCTCTTATCCTTATGCATTGGATGCCAAATGCATAGCTCATAGTGGAAACTAATGCCTCAGACTATGCTCTTGCTGCTATTCTTTCCATTACAACTAAAGATAATGAGATCTACCCCATAGCCTTCCACTCCTGGACATTCTCTGCTCTAGAGCTCAACTACAATGTCCATGACAAAGAATTACTTGTAATATTTGAAGTCTTCAAAACTTGGTGATACTATTTAGAAGGGTCCGCTGCACCAATCGACGTTGTAACAGATCACAAGAACTTGGAATATTTCTCAACTACCAAGATTCTAATATGCCGACAAGCAAGATGGTCAGAATACCTCTCTCAATTTAACCTTGTAATTTGTTTCCGTCCCGAACATCTTGGTACCAAACCAGATGCTCTAACTAGATGGTGGGACATCTACCCAAAAAGGGGAAATAATGGCTACGTTTCAGTGAACCCTCATAACTTTCATCCAGTCTTTACTCATGAACAAATTGCAGTATCTCTCCAAGCAACCATTCTCACCATTCTAACACTTCGTGCAGTTACGATACTAGATAAAAAACAACATCACTCAGAAATTCTGGCAGCACTTCCCTCCAACTCTTCCATCTCTGACCATTTACTCCATCCAGAAGGACATTGGTCAAAGGACAATGTAGGTTTCCTCAGAATTGATGACAGAATGTATGTTCTAGATCATGCCAATTTACACCTCTGAGTTCTCCAGTATTACCATGACCATGTTCTAGCAGGATATCTGGGCCAGAATAAGACACTGGGACTAATACGGAGACACTATATCTGGCCAAACATCTGCGATGACATACAGAAGTTTTGTAAGTCTTGTGTTATCTGTATGAGATCCAAACCACAGCGTCATAGACCATATAGATCCCTTCAACAACTTCCTATCCTGGAACACCCATGGAATTCAATTTCTATAAACTTCATCAAGAAACTCCCTTCTCCCTCTGGCCTTGACATCATCCTAGTAATAGTAGATTACCTGTTGAAACAAGCCATATTCATTCCCACTCACGACACTATCACTTTAGTGGAATTAGTATGCCTTTTCGTCATTCATGTCTTTTCAAAATACAGAGTTCCATCTCATGTCATATCTGACCATGGCTCCAAGTTTGTCTCTCACTTCTTCCGCTCCCTAGGTACCACCCTAGATATAAGACTTCATTTTACCAGTAAATATCACCCAGAGGCAAATAGTCAAGCAGAACAGACTAACCAGACATTGGAACAATATCTCCACATATACTGCAACTACCAACAGGATAATTGGTTGGAACTACTACTACTAGTGGAATTTGCTTACAATAACGCTCCTAGTACTACCACTGGTATCTCTCCATTCTTCACCAACAAAGGGTACTACCCTAACCTCATGGTATACCCAGAACAAGATATAGCTTCCTCTTATATTCGTGAATTCATAGTTGACCTTGATGAAATACAAGGCACACTCAAAGAGGAAATTGCCAAAGCTCAAAAGCAATATCAATCCTTTACTGACTCACATCGACAACAACCACTAGACTTCAAAGTCGGACAATCAGTATTCATGAGATCACAGTATTTCCAGACAACTCGCCTATCGAAAAAACTCTCCAAAAAGTACCTTGGACCATATGAGATAATTGCTCAACCCAGTCCACAATCTTTCATACTCTGTCTTCCAGACACCATGAGAGCCGTCCATCTTGTGTTCCATGTCTCTATGCTCGAGCCAGCCACACCCAACAACTTTTAGCAGTGTTCTGAACCTCTGCCGGTACCTGTAATCATCGATGGAGAACCAGAATACGAAATTTCCAAGATAGTCGACTTCAAGATTGACCACCAGAGGGCATGTAAACTGCTCTACAAAGTTATATGGATGGGATACAAAGATACTAATAACGACTCCAAATGGTTACTAGCAACAGAACTAGAACATGCCAAAGAATTATTGAACGACTTTTATCTCAAGTACCCCTCTAAACCAGGACTATTACAATCCTAAAATGACTTCTTTCCACTTCCTCAACTCTGTTTCTCTGCATTCACTCCATAAAAAATAATAATAATAATAATGAATTTTTTTTTTTTGTTCAGAAATTTATAACGCAGTGCTCAATCATAGTCTGCGGCAGACTATCTACAACAAGTAGCCTATATGAGCCTCAAGGACCAGGTTGTCCTATCACAGGCAAGAGATACTATCAGTATCAAAGAAGAAATCTAACCTAAGAGGAGAGAGAACTAAATACAGGTTGCTTGTAACCAACCTTCGAATAACATGTCCAAGTCAAGAGACCTATCATGCCTAAAATACAGAGTTAAGTGAAACTGAGAGGTAAGACTGAGAAACTATCTACAGAACAAAGAAAAGAGAAACCAAGTGAGATACTCATGGAGGCTCAGGGGGCTCGGAGGATGGGCGATCCTGAGAAGGGAAGGCAAAGGCACTAGGGTGCTTCTTCAGGAACTTGACAAAGTCCTTGACGGTTGGCACTAGGTCAGTCAAGGGAAAGTGGGCAAACCGATGGCAGTTGGCAAAGATGTGTAGACGTGTTTCCACCTGGCAATGGCCACACAAACATTGGGTATGCTCTGCAGGGAAAAAGCGCTGTCTAAACTCCCCAATGGGAGCATGATTGAGAATGGCTCGAGTCGCCCTGGCACACAAGGTAACCAACTCACTAATAAATGGAAGCCAGCCCCCACCTTTAGTATAGGAGGGCTGGAGAAGGTTCTTGATACCACCTTTGAGAAAGAGAAAGTGGCGACCCTGAGATAAAGGACGAGCAAAGGAAGTTCTCCATGTGTCGAGACAGGCAGTGGCACTCTTAGATCGAAGAGCGTCAAGCGAAGTAGCTAGATGGCGTCTAGCAGCAATCTTGGTACTAGTAGCATCTTCATGTGCCAAGAAGTGAAGGGACCATTGAGCCTTGCTTGGGCAGTCCTAGAAGTAAATGGAGCAATTAGGATGATTGGTGAAGAAACCCCTAAGAGCTTGGACGATAGCAAGGGAGTAGGCCTGGCCTGAGTGAACAGAAGCATCAACTGCTCTCCTAGCTGTAGTAAGAGAATCAGTGATGATAATAATGCACTTAACGTCAAAGGAAGTGGCCTTAACAACACCAAGTCGAATAGCAAACAACTCTGCATCTAGAGCTGTAGCTCGTCCTGCAGGTGCCTTGGATGACGACACCTATTCTCCTAGTCTCCAGAAGTGGGCAACTGAAACAGCCTGCATGTTCCTGGGAGGAATCACACTTGCATCAGTAGCGACTACAAGTGTTGATGGATCGGAGGAGACCTCATGACAAAGTCAGTCAAGGGCATTGAACTGGAGTTTGTGAGTACGCCCATTGGAGCGGTCACAGGGATGGAAAAAGACATGGTCAGGAAAGTTGTCCAACAACCTATATCCTGGGCATATCTCAGGGTAGAGTGAATCGAAGCGTTCTGTAAGATTAAGAAATGACGCTTCAGTATCAAGAAGAGGGCTCTTCAGCCGAGCACTCTATGCATCAGTGAGAAGAGCAAGGGACTGTGGATAGGGATGAGCACCCTTGGAGTTGCGAGCACTAAGAAAAGAGAGTAGTGTATGCTGAGAAGAAAGTGTAGCAGTCCTAAGGCAAGATTGCTTGGCCAGCTTCTTGAGATGGAGATGAATAGGAATAAGACCTGCCAGAGTCTCAATTTCACCAGTTGGAGAAGTGCGAAAAGCACCTAGGATCCAGAGAGCAGCCTTGCGTTGCATGGTTGCCAGAAGAGAGACCTGTGCCTTGGTAGGAGCTCCAAAAAAGTACCAGAGTCAGAAGCCATAAGTGGCAATAGGAACAATACAGGACCGATAGAGAAGTCGCTTTTGTAGAGGAAAGAGACCTCGAGTGGAGTTGCCAAGTATGCCCATTGCCTTGACAGTGGTTAGTGCCTTAGTGGAATAGAACTGAACATGTTCCTTGAAAAAAAGCCGTCAATCAAAATAGAAGCCCAAGTATTGCTAGTAAGTCTTGGGTTTGAGAATGGGAGTGCCAATTGCTGAGAGATCCAGCTTAGGGTTGGAGTCATTATGCACTCTAGAAAAGTGAAAATTTTCTGACTTGTCATGCTCCATGACCAAGCCAAAGGATGCCATCAAGTCTGAAACTATACTATAGCTACTAGTAAGCTCTGGCAGGGTTTTGTTATATATTTTTCCCTGGGAGACCAAGAGACCATCGTTTACATAAGAAAAAGTGGAAGTATCTAAGTTGAGAGCCTGAGCTCAATGTTCAAAGAAGTAGAGAAGAGGTACAATATAGAATGCTAAGAGAATAGGAGAGAGAGCAGAGCTTTGTCCCACACTAACATCTGTATCACAGGCATGAGAGAGAAAGGAATTCCAGGCATACTAGGTTGATCTACCTACAAGATAGTCAGAAAAGAAATCTACTAAGCAGTCTGCAAAGCCAGAGTGTCGAAGGATCACAGTAAGCATACTGTAATTAAGGGAAGGGAAGAACTGTGCAATGTCAAAGGCAACGACACTAGTCTTGAGGCCCTTGGCCCAGCCAGAGTGAACCAAGTGAGTAAGAAAGAGACCAGCGTCTTCAGTAGACCTCTGAGCGATGCCACCAAGTTAGTTGGGATAGAGGACACTGTGCTTGACAGCATCAAACTGGAGTCGCCTAGCAATCATCTTCTCAATGAGCTTGCCAAGGGTGTTGAGCAGAACAATGGGCCGAAAAGCCTTGGGAGTGTCGTAGGCTGGTTTTCCAGGCTTAGGGATAATGACAGAGACCGATTCCTTGAAGTGTCAAGGCTAGTGCTGCAGGATGATACAAGAGTTGGCAAGAAAGAGAATGCTGGAGGCACAAATACTGTCAGCTAGGATACTCTTGAGGTAACGCCAAGTGATATGGTCAGGACCTAGAGCAGAAACATTAGAACAGGCCTTAAGGGCCTCAGACATTTCTAGTATAGAGAATGATACCCATGGCCAAGGGGCCAGACATGGAACATCATCTAGAATAGACAGCTCAACTGAGCGATTAGCAGTAGCATTGTAAGACGAGTGAAGAGCATACCACAAGTCAGGGAAAGAGTTACAGGGGAGACCTTGGTACCGAATGGCCTCCACTGCAGGTAACTTACGCTGCTTGACCTAGCTCATAAGGTCCCAAGGGCGTTTGTTGGTAGATGCAATCTCTGCAATCCTGTCGTCAAAGAAGGACCGTTTTGCAAATCTTGTAGTAAAGCAGAACAGACGCCAATCCTCTCTGGCTCCTGTGCGTCTATAAGTTGCAAGTGCATCTCTGCACTCATCGTTCCACCACTCCTTAGATCGAGTGGTAACAGTGATGTTCCTAGCATTAGCATCCCATGCATTGGAGATTACCCTAGAAACTGTTGTAGAGAGCAAGTCCAGATCGTCGACCGAATCCAGCCTGGAGAAGTTGAGAGCACAAAGTCCCATAGTGATAGAAGAGAGAAAGTCATTCTCCTCATCGCTGTCACATCTTGGGTGCCCTTGAGGCACCAAAATGAACTGCACCTCCTCTGTTTGGAGAGGCACTAGTACCAAAGCTAGATTGGTGCATGGCTAAGACCTTCTCCATAGAAAGGTCAGGAAATATATTGCAGGGACGAAAAAGGCTCTCATACTCTGGGTGAGCAGAGGCCGGAACAAACCTTGGAGTGGACTGGGAGTTTTCACTACATGTTGCTTGGGCAAAGGACTTAGAAGCCTGCTTGGGTACCTAGGGTTTGGTGACCACCTTCATGGGAGTTGGCTTGGTGGTAGTCGTCTTAGCTGGTGGAGATGAAGGAGGTACTCTTAATACCACCAGAGCAGGAGTAGGCACATTCTGGGAAGGTGCAGAGAGGTTAGTAAAGGGAGAGACTTTGCCCTTGCCCTTGTGCTTTGTGTTAGTAACAGTAGTGAAGGGAGCTTCCTCTACTACTGGTTGATCAACTGCCATCTCAGTATCCAGAGACGGCTCCTGAGGTAAGTTAGGACTATAAAGAGTCCTCATTACCTCTATAAGTGAAGGAAAATCAAGCTGAGGTGAGACCTTAAAACAATTCCACCCTATTGCAAATACAGTTTGGAACCTGCTCCCAAAATAGGAGGAAACTACTCAATTGGACAGCTTCCAATGGAATGCTTCTGAATAAAGTGTGTAATATGCAATATAGACAAAGCGAGAACTTTGGCATCATTTTCTAAATAGCCAAAGTAACCAGACAAAAATGTGATATAGTGTTTACTATCCTACAAGTTACAATCATATGTGACATTAGGTATGACAATGTCACTTGTTACTTGTTGTGACACCTGAGGTAAGCTGTCACAGTCACCTGTCATGTCACAGGTGCCTGCCACTGCACTGCCACCCTCTACTTGGAAGGATGACTCAGCTGTTTCATGGTTTAGGCCATAAAATATCAAACTGGTTGACAAAGGGGCCTGGGGGGCAGAAGTCACCCCAGAGGCAAGGCCCCTGCTCTCTTCAGCAGAAACTTGGTCATCCCAACTCATAGAATGTGTTTTTCCTTCAGGAGCAGAGAGAGAGAGAGCAGTAGGGAGCTGAAAAGGGACAATTCTGTGAAAGAGCTTGCCTATAATGATCCTTGAGACAGTAGGTGTCCTGGGACTAGGACTGACCTCCTTTTCACTTTCCTTCTTCTCAGAGAAAGAAGAGGGCTTAGGAGATGCATTCCTAGAGACCTTAGCAGCTGAGACACTCTTAAAGAAATGTCTGATAGTACGACAAGCACGAGAGCATCCTCTGGGATAAATATGTTTACCAGCCCTAGAGCTAGTACGAGAAATAAGGTTGAGTGAGTCTGGGGACTCACCAACACTAGTAGATATAGCCTGGGGACCAGGGGAACGAGCATTGGTAGTATAAGATTTATTCTGAATATTTGATTTAACCATAATGGTGGTTAGAGAGAAAAAAGGAATGTGTTGTGCAATATATATTCTCTTATAGGTTATAAAAACAACATGTCCTCAATACTGAACTTTTCCAAGTTGAATAAGAACAATTTGTTAGAACCTAGGTAATAGTGATAGCTGTAAGGTCCTAGCAACTCAGTAATACTGTGGACAACTGTAAGTGACTATATTGAAAGAAATAATAACTAGTTATTATCTATGGACAACTGTAAGTGACAGAGTGTCAACTTCAAGTCCATAGGAAATTGTACATTAAGTCAGGTGACCTACTAAATAATCAATCACCAGAATATTACTGAAGGACTGTCTAGAGTACATCTAACACAATTATTATGCCTGGTCAAACAACATGATGTTAGCCCTACAAACAAGACTCCTCTGGTTCATTGTTGATAATCAACAATCTTTCCCTTTAAAACCTCCTTCTAGTTCTCTTATCAATGCCTTTAAGTTCAAGAAGAAACCAATATGATCTAATATAAAAGTATATTTGTTCTACTTTTTAAGATATAGCTCCTAAAGATAATAGTAGACATTTATGTCTTGTCTTTGTATAATATGGAGCTAATGTAGTTTATCCCATATTTCCTTTAAAGTAGTAGCTGTCTGAATATGTTTCTGTTATTTGAATTTAATTGCTCCATGTATCAAGCCCACAACAACAAGATCAGATTCTAACTACTATATATATTTGTTTTGTGAGCAAACCCATGCTTGGTACTTAGCAGAAATAATAGGAATAGGTAGCTTGGTAGTGTATTGTATTACTGAAGCTAGACATAGACTAAACAATATTCTTGTTATTTATGCTATCCTCTATTTTTTATTTTGCTCAAATATCTGGGATATTATCAAACAAAACCTCCTTGATAAAGAGAAAGCACTTATCCTTGATCCCTTTAGTACTGAACTCATATCTGTTTATGATCATGCCAAATACAATCATTAAGCAAATAAAAATAAGAAGAAATCCAAATCTGATCAAATGCTCTTGTTGGCCAAGTCAGTACTATCTTTGAGTTATTCTAAGAGAAACGAAAGAAGAGGAAGTAGATCTAGTTTGGGTATCTAAATGCTCTACCAATAAGTCAAACAGCAAAGGCAACAAGGGAAGAACTCACTAATCTGGTGGTTTTACAAATTTAGCTGTTGATTAGTTACAATTTCTAGAAGAATGTAAAGTGTGTAAAATATTGATGGCAACTTATGACTCATTCTCTACTACTGGAATACTCCTTGACTGTGGTACCATAGCTTATATATTTACTAGCAAGCAGTACTTCTTAACATATATAAATTTTGTCAATAAATTTATAACTATAAAAGAATACAATTGTGCTCTTGTTATTAGTTAAGGGTTTGTCTGCTTTAGTGCTATATTCCCTAATAGTTATCTTAACATCATCCTCTATGAAGTTCTGCATATTCCTTATCTTGGCACAAATTTGATTAGTCTTAGTACTCTCTATTGTCAAGGAGTTTCTGTGAAGAGCTTAGATAATAGCCTTATACTCTCTAGAGATAGCAAAGAATTGTTCTGAGCCTTTCTTACTAGGTTCACTAGAATACTATACCATGTTTAGTATGTTTTTCTTGAGAGTAAAACAGCTTATCTAGCTAGCAGTTCTCTAAGTATATATCTCTAGCATTGTCAATTAGGATATTTGAGCCCCTAGGCTATCAACTCTATGCTTTGTCAGCAAATAGTCAAGGGACTAAACATTATAGCACCTCAAGACTTCAATCACCTATGCAGTAGTTATGCAAATGGGAAATCCCATTATCTTTCCTTTTCTAAGCAAGTACTCTAATATAGGACTTATTATCATGGATTTAACTAGCCCCATGTTAGTCCTAATCTGGGATAGTGTTAAGGACAGAAATTACAGTGGGAACAAAGGAGTGGAGTAGTATATAAAGGTACTCTCCAGAATAGAATAATGTACTATGCCAGAGAGGAATAGTATTTAGCAATAGTATAAAACTCCGGTGGAAAGTAGAAGATGTTGGAGTGGAGTACGACTTTGATGAACAACCTTGGCTTCAACTTATGTATTGCACCCCAGTCTCCGGCCATGAAGTAGTCGTGTATTTCAGAAGAAAGAGAAGTTATCAAAGAAAGGGTCCTAAAGAAGTGAACTAGGAGTCCAGATTAAATAGGAAGAGAGTTAGGACCAGATAACATTAATTTACAGACTGAGCAAATACACTGTAATTACTCAGTACTTATAGGAAACCCAGAATAGGAGGAGAGTAGTCTATTATGCTATCCTACTAATTATTTTTAGAAGAGTTATTAGGAGAATTAAATTACATAATTGTCAGATTTTTGGAATATGACAGTACCCTCCTTTATGGCTGAGCCCTCGAAGCTTCCATGCATAAGCAATTTAAATATCACCTAATTTTAATTTTAAAAATCCTTTAGCATGGACTTTCAACCTGAATTTTTACCATCATGTTCTTTAAGTCTACCTCGAATCTTAACCTCTCTGACTCTGACAATGAGCTCTATGAGGCTGAGTTAGCTAGAAAACATGCTGAGACAGAAACCCTGCTTCGACAGCAGGAAAAAAAGGAATACCTTGAACACTAAGCCCAAAAAGAGGCGAAAATAGTAGAGCGGAAATGATTGGAGGAAGAGGCATGGAAAAAACAGGAAGAGGAAGAGGCATGATAGAAGGAAGAGGAATGCCAGAGGGATCTGGCTCACTGTCTAGAGATGGATCGTGTTGCTGCCATGGAACAACAATGGCGTAAAAATTGGACCAAGACCTTCTTGCCTTTCACAAACCCTCCTTCTGACGAGGAAATAAATTTAATCAACCTTCTGTCTTTGACCAAAAAGCAATGCATTTGATATCTGCCACAAGAAACTCCAGAGGCTTGCCAATGACATGAGGAGTTGGCAAGAGAAATGGGAATGTCAGGTGTTGGTGAAGGAAGTCCATATGAGAGGTGTACAGACTTTGGGATACTTTGTATTCCTTAAAATTTGCTGTAAGTATTTGTTTGAATTTTTTCTCTCTCTGCTAATTATTTGTAGTTATGCAACTTCATGCACTTCTTGTACCAAGGCCAAGGCTGCCTGTAAACCTTTCAACACAGACAAGGCACAAGCAAAAGCTAAGGCAGAAATGGTCTGGAGGTCAAAAGCAAGGAGATTGAAGCAATAGACAGATGCAGAGTAGAAGGCAGAAATATCGAGAAAGTTGGAGGAATTGAGTAAGCTAAGAGGATTGAGAAAAGATATTTGGAGAATCGCGGTAGCATTGGAGAAACTGGCTAGCATAGAGAGCTAGGATTCTGAGGATGAACAGTTTTCGTGGCCAACGTCTGAGGAAGAGGAGACAGAAGTACAGGAAGACAGGGAAAAAGGAAAACAGAGGGAGAAAAAGATAGCCAAATTGAAGGGTGAAGAAGAAAATGAAATGGAGGGTGTGAAAAAAGAAAGTAGTAGTTTTTCTCCAGTCGCGTATTCTGTTGGTACCAGAATTTTGTAATGTTTTTTCTTGAATTTTATTTCATTTTCTGTGGGTATAAAATGGATGTGAGTGAGAATAGTTGATGAACTAGAATACAAGTATTGGATGTTGCACAAGAGAACTTTGTAAGAATACCAGTGTGTGTGGACTTTGCAACAAAAATTGCTTTAAGTTTGAGTATTAGACTGTAACAAAAACTGCAAAGTGGAATATAAGTAATCTAGTCAGTGCAACAGAAACTGCACTCCAAAAATATATATAGGATTCATTATTATTATCGCCTCTTCCTTTCCCTCTAACCATCACTATGGTTAAATCGAATATTCAGAATAAATCATCTGCTACCAATGCTCGTCCCCCTGGTCCCCAGGCTACTCCTACTAGTGTTGGTGAGTTTCCAGACTCACTCAACCTTATTTCTTGTGCCAGCTCTAGAGCTGGTAAACACGTTCATCCCAGAGGACACTCTCGTGCTCATCGCACTGTCAGACGCTCCTCCAGGAGTGTCTTAGCTACTGAGGTCTCTAGGAATGTATCTCCTGAGCTCTCTTCTTCCTCTGAGGAGGAGGAAAGTGAAGAGGAGGAGATTAGTCCTGGTCCCAGGACACCTACTGCCTCCAAGATCATTACAGGCAAGCTCTCTCACAGAATTGCCCCTCTCCAGCTCCCTGCTGCTCCCTCTCCCTTTGCTCTTGAAGGGAGAACACATTCTATGAGTTAGGATGACCAAGTTTCTACTAAGGAGAGCAGGGGCCTTGCCTCTGGGGTGATTTGTGCCCCCAGGCCCCTTTGTCAACCAGTTTGATGCCTCATGGCCCAAACCATGGAACAGCTGAGTC
>Ga0153962_1000006_pt1 | contig 30650 bp, 31 predicted proteins | sample TSFL046MetaG_FD_106657 | JGI IMG/M metagenome (GOLD analysis project Ga0153962, IMG submission 106657) | Attine ant fungus gardens microbial communities from Florida, USA - TSFL046 MetaG | ecosystem: Host-associated > Fungi > Mycelium > Unclassified | place: USA: Florida, Withalacochee...
AACAAAAAGGCGGCTTTGCCGCCTTTTCGTTACCGACCCGCCTTTAGCTTCTGGAACAGCGTCTCATACTGCACGCTGGCGTCGCCGACGTCGTTTTGCCATTCGCCGTTCTTAATCACCTCGGCGGAAGGGTAGAGCGAGGGATCGCTCGCCACCGCTTTCGGCAGCAGCGCCTTCGCGGCCAGATTCGGCGTCGGGTAGCCGATGGTTTCCGCCACTTTCGCCGCCACGTCGGGACGCAGCAGGAAGTTAATCAGCTTCAGCGCGCCCGCCTTGTTTTTCGCGTTGGCCGGAATTGCCAGATTATCCATCCAGAAAATCCCGCCCTCTTTCGGCCAGACCACCTCCAGCGGCGTGCCTGCCTGACGCGCCACGTAGGCGGAGCCGTTCCAGATCATGCCGAGGTTCACTTCCCCTTCCATATAGGGATTGCCGGGATTATCGGAGTTAAAGGCGAGCACGTTCGGCATCAGCTTCTTCAGCTCTTCATAGGCGGCGTTGATCTCTTTTGGATCGCGCGTATTGCCGGAAAGTCCCAGCTTGCGCAGCGCCATCTGGAACACCTCGCGCGCGTCGTCGGTCAGCAGCAGGCTCTGCTTATACTCCGGCTTCCACAGATCGGCCCAGCTCTGCACCGACTTCGCGTCCACCGCATCGGTATTGACGCCGATAGCCGTCGCGCCCCAGATGTAGGGGATCGAATAGTCATTATTGGGATCGAACGGCTTATTCAGCAGGTTGGGATCGAGATTTTTGAAGTTGCTCAGCTGCGCCTTGTCGATTTTCTGCAGCATGCCCTCGTTGCGCATCTTCGCCACGAAGTAGGTTGAAGGCACCACCAGATCGTAGGCGCCGTCTTTCCACGTCTTCAGCTTGGCGTACATGCTCTCGTTGGACTCGTAGGTCGAGTAAATCACCTTGATGCCGGTCTCTTTAGTGAACTGCTCCAGCAGTCCCGGCGGCACATATTCGGTCCAGTTATAGAAGTAGAGCGTGTTGCCGTCGTCAGCCTGCGCGCCCTGCATGCCCAGCGCCAGCGCCCCAGCCGCCAGCCAGTGAGACCATTTTTTCATCATCAATCCTCTATTTGGTTTTATCTCGGAGCAACAGCTGACTGACGCCGACCAATAGCAGCGACAGCAGCAGCAAAATCGTCGCCAGCGCGTTGACCTCCGGCGAAACGCCGACTTTCACCATCGAATAGATCTTCAGCGGCAGGATCTCAAAGGTCGGCCCGGTCACGAACGAGGAGACCACCACGTCGTCCATCGACAGGGTAAAGCTCAGCAGCCAGCCCGCCGCCACCGCCGGCATCGCCAGCGGCAGAATTATTTTACGCAGGATGGTGGTTTCGCTGGCCCCCAGATCCTTCGCCGCCTCCAGCATGCGCACGTCAAAGCCCTTGAGCCGCGAATAGACGGTAATCACCACAAAGGGCAGGCAGAAGGTAATATGCGAAAAAAGCAGCGACCAGAAGCCGAGCGAGATGCCCAGCAGCATAAACAGCACCAGCAGGGAAATCGCCATCACGATATCCGGCGACATCATCACCACGAACAGCATGCCGCTGACGAAGGGTTTGCCGCGAAAGCGGTAGCGGTAGAGCGCCACGGCGGTGAGCGAGCCGATCAGCGTCGCGCAGCTGGCGGAGAGCACGCCCATCGTCAGCGAGTGCTGCGCCGCCTGAATCAGGCTGTCGTTATTCGCCAGCAGGCTGTACCACTGGGTGCTGAAGCCCTGCCAGCTAATGCCGAAGCGCGAGGCGTTGAACGAGTTAACGATAAGAATGGCAATAGGAATATAAAACCAGGCGTAAATCGCGGCCATAAAGCCGCCGCGTAGCAGGCGTGCGATCATTCCAGCTCCACCTTTTTATTCAGCAGGCGCGCGGCGCGCCAGTAACACAGCAGCATCAGCCCCATCAGCAGCGTCATCACGATGCTGGTGGCCGCGCCGAACGGCCAGTCGCGGATGTTCAGGAACTGACTCTTAATGACGTTGCCGATCAGCAGATTCTTCGCGCCGCCCATCAGGTCCGCCACGTAGAACAGCCCCATCGCCGGGATCAGCACCAGCAAACAGCCCGCGACGATACCCGGCATCGTGAGCGGCAGAATAATGCGGAAAAAGGTCTGGGGTTTGCTGGCGCCGAGGTCGCGCGCCGCTTCCAGGCAGGCGCGATCCAGCTTTTCCAGGCTGGAATAGAGCGGCAGCACCATAAAGGGCAGCAGAATGTAGATCAGGCCGAGGACCACCGCCTGCGGCGTATACATGATGCGAAACGGCGTCTCAATCACGCCGAGCCACAGCAGAAAGTCATTCAGCCAGCCGCGCGTGCTGAGAAAAATTTTCAGCCCGTAAATGCGGATCAGCGAGTTGGTCCAGAAGGGCACAATCAGCAGAAACAGCATCAGCGGCCGCAGGCGCGCCGGCAGCTTCGTCAGGCACCAGGCGAAGGGGTAGCCCAGCAGCAGGCAGCAAAGCGTGGCGATAACTGCCATATTCAGCGAGTGCAGCAGCACGTCGGCATAAAGCGGATCGAGCAGCCGGGTATAGTTGCTGAGGGTGAACGCCATGCGAACGAACTGCGCGTCGTCGCGCGTCAGAAAGCTGGTGACGAAGATCATCAGGTTCGGCAGCAGCACGAAGAGCGCCAGCCAGCCGACGATCAGCGCCGTTACGCCCTTCTGGAAACGATTACGCATCAGCTTCATAGGGCAGTACCACCTCCCAGCTGGGGACCCAGTTCACCGCCATCTTTTGATTAAGGGAGTGATCGACGTCGGGATCGTCCTCGTTAAAGAACTCGCTGACCGTCACCAGCTTGCCGTTTTCCAGCTCGACGGTGGATTCCAGCGTCATGCCTTTGTAGTTGCGCTCGCGCACGTAGCCAGTCAGGCCATCCACCGCCTGGTCGCTGTGCACCTCATCAACGCGCAGATCTTCCGGACGCAGCAGCACATGCAGGCGAGCGCCGACGCTGACCGGGAAGGCGCAGTGGATATCGCATTCGCGGCCCTCCACGCGGGCGCGCACGCGCGGCGCGGCGCTGACGTCGAGGACCTCGGCGTCAAACACGTTGATCTCGCCGATAAAGCGCGCCACGAACAGATTTTTCGGCTCTTCGTAGATTTCGCGCGGCGAGCCATCCTGCTCGATCTTGCCGTCGCGCATCACCACGATGCGATCCGACATGGTCAGCGCCTCTTCCTGATCGTGCGTCACGAAAACAAAGGTGATGCCGAGCTTGCGCTGCAGCGCCTTCAGCTCGTTCTGCATCTGCTTGCGCAGCTTGTAGTCGAGCGCCGAAAGCGACTCGTCGAGCAGCAATACCTTTGGGCGGTTTACCACCGCGCGGGCGATGGCGACGCGCTGCTGCTGACCGCCGGAAAGCTGATGCGGGCGGCGATCGGCAAAGCTCTCCAGCTGCACCATCGCCAGCGCCTCGCTGACGCGTGCGGCAATCTCCGCATGCGGGGTTTTCTGCATGCGCAGGCCGAAGGCGACGTTTTCAAAGACCGACATGTGTGGAAAGAGCGCGTAGCTTTGAAATACCGTGTTGACGTGGCGATGCTCGGCGGGGGTATCGGTGATGTCGCTCTCATCCAGCATCACGCGGCCGCTGTCGGCCTCTTCCAGCCCGGCGATCAGCCGCAGGATAGTCGTTTTGCCGCAGCCCGACGGACCGAGCAGGGTAATAAATTCGCCGTGGTCGATGGTCAGGTTGAAGTCGCTGATAATCGACTTGCCATCGAAAGCTTTACTGATGCCAGAAAGCGTAACCAGCGCCTGCTGCGCGCGTGTTTGCGTCATTTTAGTCACTCAGTCGGTAATAGGATGGAACAGGTTACAGCATAGCCGCTTACGTCGGCCAGCCAGCGAGAGGGCGCGATGATACCTGAAAAACAGGGCAATGCCATGTTTTGGCGGTGAAAAGAGGCGATTAGGGGGTTATCCGCATCCCTGACCACAGATGTTAACAACTGTGTTAAAAGATCCTTCTGCAAACGCGCAGCGCAGGTTAACCTGTCAGATAATGATATGACGCAACATGCGTCGCACGCGACTGTTGATAATGATAGTCGGCTTCTTTTGAAGGATGGCATATGGATCAGTTACTTGAACGTTTTTTAAGTTACGTGGCGGTAGAGACGCAGGCAAAACCGCAGGCGCGACAGGTGCCCAGCAGCGAAGGGCAGTGGACGCTGGCGCGCAAGCTGCAGGAAGAGCTGATTGCGCTCGGATTTATTGACGTCTCGCTCAGCGATCACTGCTGCGTAATGGGCACGCTGCCCGCCAATGTCGACTGGCCGACGCCGGTGATCGGCTTTATCTCGCATATGGACACGTCGCCTGATTTTACCGCGAAGAATGTGAGCCCGCAGATTATTGAGAACTATCGCGGCGGCGACATTGCTCTTGGCACGGGCGAAGAGGTGCTGTCGCCGGTGATGTTCCCGGTTCTGCATAAGCTAATCGGCCATACGCTGATCACCACCGACGGTAAGACGCTGCTCGGCGCCGACGATAAGGCGGGCATCGCCGAAATCATGACCGCGATGGCGCGTCTCGCCAAAAGCGATATTCCGCACGGCGCCATTCGCGTCGCCTTTACTCCGGATGAGGAGATTGGTCGCGGCACTTCGCATTTTGACGTTGAGGGCTTCGCCGCCGACTGGGCCTACACCATCGACGGCAGCGATCTCGGCGAGTTCGAATATGAGAACTTCAACGCGGCGTCAGCGGTGGTGAAGATTGTCGGCAATAATGTGCACCCAGGCTCGGCGAAAGGGGTGATGGTGAACGCGCTCGACGTGGCGACGGCGTTTCATGCCGAGGTGCCGGCGAAAGAGCGCCCGCAGTTTACCGACGGCTACGAGGGCTTTTATCATCTGCATCAGATGAAGGGCACGGTAGAGCACGCCGAGCTGCACTACATTATTCGCGATTTCGACACCGACGCGTTTGAGCAGCGCAAGCAGGTGCTGACGGCGATTGCCGAGCGCATTAACGCCGGGCTGCATAAAGACTGCTCCGTCACGGTGGAGATCAGCAACAGCTATCGCAATATGCGCGAGAAGGTAGAGCCGCATCCGCATATTATCGAGCTGGCGCTGCAGGCGATGCGCGACTGCGGCATTGAGCCAAAGGTGAAGCCGATTCGTGGCGGCACCGACGGCTCCGCGCTGTCGTGGAAAGGGCTGCCCTGTCCGAATATCTTTACCGGCGGCTATAACTATCACGGCAAGCATGAATTCGCCTCGCTCGATATTATGGCGCAGGCGGTGGATGTGATCGTCCGGCTGGCGGAGCTGGCGGCGCAGAAAAAAGGGTAAAGCGTGTACTGCATCCTGGCCTTACAGGCGGCGCAATAACCTAAAACGCAGGTGGCATCAACCGAAGAGCAAAGCGTCCCGCGCCAGGGACAAAAACGCCGGGAGCGTTTTTTGAACAACGCGGCGCGTTGGCCCGTTTACGGGCGCACCTCAGGGATGGGGTGCGTAGCCACGCGGGCCGAGCTGGCAGAGATGCCGCCTTTTGCGTCTTGTCGCAGGCTTTAACGCTCCCGACAGGGAGCGTTTTGTTTTCTGTTACTCAGCGTCGCCAAAGTACCAGTACCCGGCGTTTACCAGCGCGGCAAGCTGCGCCAGCAGCGACGGATCGTCCAGCGCCTCGCCGAAATCTTCCAGGCTCAGCGTCTGACGACGCGCCAGCGCCTTCAGCACCTCCGGCTGTGAACACTCGACGCGCTCGCCGTTAACAAACACCGCATCGCCAATGGTCAGCACGCGCAGGCCGCCAAGGCGCGACAGGGAATCGCCCTGCTGCAGCGCATCGTAGATCTCATCGGGCGGATAGGGCGGCTCCGGCGGCGCGACGTCCAGCTCATGGCGCGACTGAGAGATAAACTCACCGAACCAGTTGGCGAAATGCTCCGGCTGGTCGATCACGTCAAGCATTACCTTGCGAATGCCTTCGATCTCCTGCGGCAGGATCTGCGACGGGCAGTCGCGCGCCGGCACGTCAGGATCGCTGTAGCGATAGCTGCCCAGCTCGCGCGCCAGCACGTAGTCGGCGAAGCCGCTGATTAGCTCGCGGCCGCTCGGGGCGCGGAAGCCGACAGAGTAGTTAATGGCGTTTTCCAGCGAATAGCCTTCGTGCGGGAATCCCGGCGGGATATAGAGAATATCGCCCGGCTCCATCTCTTCATCGATAATGGCGTCGAACGGCTCGACCTGCAGTAAATCGGGATGCGGGCAGTGCTGCTTCATCGGCACTTTCTCGCCGACGCGCCAGCGGCGACGGCCGGTGCCCTGAATAATAAACACGTCGTACTGATCGAAGTGCGGACCGACGCCGCCGCCCGGCACGGCGAAGGAGATCATCAGATCGTCAATGCGCCAGTCGGGTAAAAAGCGGAACGGACGCATCAGGGCGGCAGAGGGCTCATGCCAGTGATTCACCGCCTGCACCAGCAGCGACCAGTTGTTTTCGCCCAGATGATCGTAGCTCTCGAAAGGGCCGTGGCTCACCTGCCACTTGCCGTCGTTATGGCTCACCAGGCGGCTGTCCACCTCATTTTCCATCGCCAGCCCGGCCAGCTCGTCAGGCGAAATAGGGTCGATGAAGTTTTTAAAACCGCGCTTAAGCAGCACCGGGCGTTTTTGCCAGTAGCGCTGAATAAAGTCGGGCCAGTTAAGATCGAGCTGATAATCCATAGAGTCGTTCCATGCAGGGCTGTAAATGCAGCCAAGTATAACAGCCTGCGCGCCTTTCTACTCGCGACGATGTTCGACTTCCTGACGCCGGAAGATCACTTCCATGCGCGCGCCGCCCAGCGGGCTGGATGTGGCGATAATCTGGCCATCATACTGCTCCAGGATATCGAGCGCCACCGCCAGGCCCAGTCCCTGGCCGGGTCGCAGCGTATCGGCGCGCTGGCCGCGCACGAAGACGAGATCGCGCTTGCTTTCGGGAATGCCGGGGCCGTCGTCGTCGATAAACAGATGCAGCGCCTGATCGGTCTGCCGCGCGCTCACCTCGATAAACTCCAGGCAATATTTGCAGGCGTTGTCCAGTACGTTGCCCATCACCTCCATGAAATCATTTTTATCGCCGATAAAGGTCACCTCCGGCGAAACGTCCAGCGTAATCTCAACGCCTTTGTGCTGATAAACCTTATTGAGCGCCGAACAGAGGCTGTCGAGCAGCGCCGACACCGGGTGCAGGTCGCGCAGCAGCGGATTGTGATCCGCCTGCATGCTGGCGCGGTGCAGGTAGTAGCCGATCTGCTGCGAAATACGGCTGATCTGCTCCAGCATCACCGGCTCGGCCTGTTCAATAGTGAGATCCTTGCCGTTGCGCAGCGAGCGCAGCGTGCTTTGCAGCACCGCCAGCGGCGTTTTCAGGCTGTGCGTCAGATCGGAGAGGGTGGTGCGGTAGCGCGTGTAGCGCTGGCGCTCGTTGCTCAGCAGCAGGTTGAGGTTGCGCACCAGGCTGCGCAGCTCCTGCGGCGGCGCATCGTCGAGATGCTCACGCTGGCTGGTTTCCAGCTCGCGTATCTGCGTGGCGAGATGGCCGATCGGACGCAGGCTCCAGTGCGCCGCCAGCCATAGCAGCGGGATCACCAGAATCAGGTTAGCGGCCAGCACATAGCTGAACCATGACCAGACCACGTCCGAGTGCTGCAGCTCCTGCGGTATCGAGTCCACGACGACGATAGTCAGCGCGGGCAGGTTAGTGGTGGCGTCATAGCGGTTGACCGCGACGGAGTGGGTAAAGGTGTCGTTGTTGTCGTTATCAATGGCGTGCAGCCGCTTCTGCGCCGAGAGATCGTTGCCAATCGCCATGGCGCTGGTGCGATTGCTGGTGTCGATTTCATAGAAATCGGGCTTCAGCAGCCACTCGTGCTGGATTTTGGCGCGGATCTCCGGCACGTCGCGCTGCTGCCACAGCAGCTTGCCCTGTTCGTCGTAGATAAACACCAGCGTCGGAAAGTTGAGCGTCATGCGCTCCGGCTGCGCGATAGTCAGGCGGTTATTCTGCCACTGCGCCAGCGTAAAGAAGAGATTGCTTTCGCCGCGCATCACGCGATAGGTGTTTTTGTCGAAGCTGACCACATAGCCGATTACCGCCACCATGCCGTACGACAGCGAAAGAAACAGCACGATAGCGGAACAGGCCAGCAAAAAGCGCGCGCGCAGCGACAGTGGACGATAGCGTTGCAACCAGCTCATCAGAGATCGAAGCGGTATCCCTGACCGCGTACGGTAGTGATCACTTCATCCGCATGCAGCGCCTGAATTTTTTTACGCAGGCGGCCCATCAGCACGTCGATGGTATGGCTTTCACGCAGTTCAGCGTCGGGATAAAGCTGCAGCATCAGAGAATCTTTGCTCACCACTTTGCCCGCGTTGCGGATCAGCATTTCGACAATGGTGTATTCAAAGGCGGTCAGCTTAACCGGCTGGTCATGAATGGTCAGCTCGCGGCGCGAGAGATCGACCTGAAACGGCGCCATGTCGATGATTTGCGAGGCGTGTCCGCTGTTGCGGCGCATCAGCGCCTGCAGGCGCGCGGCCACTTCTTCAATATGGAAAGGTTTGGTGACGTAGTCGTCGGCTCCTGCCTCCAGCGCTTCGACTTTGGCCTGCCAGCCTTCGCGCGCGGTGAGCACCAGAATTGGCTGGCGCACCGACTGGCCGCGCCAGCGACGGATCAGCGACATGCCGTCTTCGTCCGGCAGGCCCAGATCGACCAGCGCGATATCGGGCAGATGCTCCTGCAAAAAATAGTCGGCTTCCTTTGCGTCCTCTGCGGCGTCTACCTGATGGCCCATTTCTCGCAGCTGAACGGCAAGATGATGGCGCAGCAGAGCATTATCTTCCACAACCAAAACACGCATGGCTTTTCCTTACTCTCAGAGCATTTAAGCAAAGATAAAGTATACGCAAAAACATTTAAACAACAGCTTAACGCAGGCGGGGGCGTCCCGCCTGCGTCTGCGGTTATTTTAGATCGTCAACCATCTGAACGGCGCGGCCGATATAGTTAGCTGGCGTCATCTGTTTCAGGCGCGCTTTTTCCTCTTCTGGCAGCGCAAGGCTGTCGATAAAGGTTTGCATGCCTGCTGCGTCGACGCGTTTGCCGCGCGTCAGCTCTTTCAGCTTCTCGTACGGCTTCTCGATACCGTAGCGGCGCATCACGGTCTGGATCGGCTCAGCCAGCACTTCCCAGTTGTGATCCAGCTCGTCCAGCAGACGCTCGCGGTTCACTTCCAGTTTGGAAATCCCCTTCAGCGTCGCCTGATAGGCAATCAGCGCGTAGCCGACGCCGACGCCGAGATTACGCAGCACCGTTGAGTCGGTAAGGTCGCGCTGCCAGCGCGAAACCGGCAGCTTGCTCGCCAGATGCTGCATCACCGCGTTCGCCAGGCCCAGATTGCCCTCGGAGTTTTCAAAATCGATCGGGTTGACCTTGTGCGGCATAGTGGAAGAGCCGATTTCGCCCGCGATGGTTTTTTGTTTGAAGTGGTTGAGCGCGACGTAGCCCCAGATATCGCGATCGAAGTCGATCAGGATGGTGTTGAAGCGCGCCATGCAGTCAAACAGCTCGGCGATATAGTCGTGCGGCTCAATCTGGGTGGTGTAGGGGTTCCAGGTAATCCCCAGCGAGGTGACGAACTGCTCGCTCAGCTGGTGCCAGTCTACCTCGGGATAGGCGGCGATGTGGGCGTTGTAGTTGCCCACCGCGCCGTTAATCTTGCCCAGGATCTCGATTTTGCTCAGCTGGCGCTGCTGACGCTCCATGCGGTAGGCGACGTTCGCCATCTCTTTGCCCATGGTAGAGGGCGTGGCGGGCTGGCCGTGCGTGCGCGACAGCAGGGGAATATCGCGGTATTCGTGCGCCAGGCGCTTCACCGCGTCAACGATCTGCTGCCAGTAGGGCAGGATCACGTCGCGGCGCGCGCTTTCCAGCATCAGCGCGTGCGACAGGTTGTTAATATCTTCAGAGGTGCAGGCAAAGTGGATAAATTCCGACACCGCGTGCAGCGCCGGCACGCTCTCGACTTTCTCTTTGAGAAAGTACTCGACCGCCTTTACGTCGTGGTTGGTGGTGCGCTCAATAGTTTTGATGCGCGCCGCATCCTCTTCGCTGAAATTAGCGACAATCGCATCGAGGAAAGCGTTTGCGTCGGCGTCAAATGCAGGAACTTCCTTGATCTCTGCGGTGGACGCCAGTTTTTGTAACCAGCGTACTTCAACCTCGACGCGGAACTTCAGCAAACCGTATTCGCTGAAGATGGCGCGCAGCGGGCTGACTTTATCGCCGTAACGACCATCGACGGGTGAGACGGCGGTCAGAGAGGATAATTCCATCAGTGCAACTCCTGAATCGTTTAACAGTATGGACTTCGCCAGCTTAATAAGCCGGTGAGAGTCGGGATAAAATGGTTTTCGCCTCGCGCAGCAAACGCTGGCGCGAAAGCATCAGCTGAAAGCGGCCGCCGCCGACCTGCTGCCACAGCACGGCGGCGCGGATGCCCGCCAGCAGCGCGGCGCGCACTCTGCTCTGCAGCAGCGGATTCTGCAGCACGGCGGGCGAGCCGGTAACCTGAATGCGCGGGCCGAGCGGGCTAATAACGTCGACATAGATCGCCGCCATGGCGCTGGTAATAGTCTCCGAGCCGAGTTCATAGTGCGCCAGCTGGCGATCGAGCTGGCCAATGCGCTGCGCCAGGGTATCGAGCGCGCTTTTGTTGCCGCTTAGCTTGCGCTCCAGCACCATCATGCTCAGCGTATAGCGCGTTAGCTCTGCGCCCATGCCCTGACGGCTGCTGCTGTTGAGCACCGCCATCAGCGTTTCCAGCCCGAGGCGCAGGTTGGCTTCATCGTTGCCGAACACCGCCAGCGTCGAGCCGGGATTTAAGTCAATCACGCTGCGCAGCGAGACGTTAAGCGCGTCCGGCTGGCACTGGCCCTGATGCGCCAGCTGCTGAACCAGATGTGCAGCCTGGCAGATGCCCGCCAGCGCCAGCGTAATGTCGTAATAATTTTTAGCCACGGTTACTCCTGTCTACGCGTCAGCCATGCCGACTTAGTCTGCGATCAGCGGCAGGCGCTCTTCGATAATGCCGCCGCCGAGGCATACGTCGCCGAGATAGAACACGGCGGACTGGCCTGGCGTCACCGCCGCGACCGGCGCGTCGAAGCGTACTTCGATGCGGTCATCGCCGCGCGGCACGATGTCGCAGGGAATATCCGTCTGGCGATAGCGCGTTTTAACCGTACAGCGCAGCGGGGCGGCGATCGGCTGGCGATCGACCCAGTGTAGCTGCTGGGCGATGAGGCCCACCGACATCAGGCGCGGATGCTCGGCGCCCTGCGCCACGATCAGGCGGTTGCGCGCCACGTCTTTATCTACCACGTACCAGGGATCGTCGTTGCTCTCTTTCAGGCCGCCGATGCCCAGCCCTTTGCGCTGGCCCAGCGTGTGATACATCAGCCCCTGATGCTCGCCGACCACCTGGCCGTCTACGGTTTCAATTACGCCCGGCTGCGCTGGCAGATAGCGGCCGAGGAAGTCGCGAAACTTGCGTTCGCCGATAAAGCAGATGCCGGTGGAATCTTTTTTCTTCGCGGTGACGAGATCGAGCTCTTCAGCGATGCGGCGCACCTCCGGCTTCTCCAGCTCGCCGACCGGGAACAGGCTCTGGGCGATCTGTTCGTGGCTCAGCGTATAAAGGAAGTAGCTCTGATCTTTGTTGCCGTCGAGGCCGCGCAGCAGCTGGCTTTTGCCGTCGACGTCCGCCCGGCGCACGTAGTGGCCGGTAGCGATGTAGTCCGCGCCGAGATCGTCCGCCGCGAACTCCAGGAAGGCTTTGAATTTGATCTCTTTGTTGCAGAGAATGTCGGGGTTGGGCGTGCGGCCCGCTTTGTACTCTTCGAGGAAGTGCTCAAAGACGTTGTCCCAGTACTCTGCGGCAAAGTTGATTTTATGCAGCTTGATGCCGAGCTTGTCGCACACCGCCTGCGCGTCCGCCAGATCGTCCGCGGCAGTGCAATACTCCTCGCCGTCGTCTTCCTCCCAGTTCTTCATGAACAGGCCTTCTACCTGATAGCCCTGCTGCTGCAGTAACCAGGCGGATACGGAAGAATCGACGCCGCCGGACATACCGACGATCACTTTTTTCTGGCTGTTGTCAGACATGACGCACTCTTGATTACGATAAAAAAACAGGCGGCACATTCTATCACGCGTCGGCGTGGCGCGCACCCTCGTGAAACGGCCACTGAAACGGCGCGATCAGATGCAGCGGGTAGCGCGCGCCCTGTTGCCACAGCCGGACGCTTTCGGCGACCAGCGGCGAACGCAGGTTATCTGCGGCGATAATCTGCTCAGGCGTGCGCCACCAGCAGCGGTCAATGTCGCTGTCCTGCGGCGCGGTCGCGCGCTTTTCAGGCAGGTCGACGCCAAACAGAAAACGCACGAAAGGCGTATTGTCCGGCGCAATCCACTGCTGAACGCCGAGAAAATAGTCGAGCGCGCAGTCGAGGCCGGTCTCTTCGCGCAGTTCGCGCCGCGCCGCCTCCAGCAGCGTTTCGTCCGCTTCCACATGACCGGCAGGCTGATTCCAGGTGGCGCGGCCTTTTACCTGCTCTTCTACCACTAACAGTTCGCCCTCGGCCTGCACGATACAGGCGACGGTGACATGAGGTTTAAACATCGATCCTCCGGGATTGTTAACCTGACGTTATCGAAAAGCGCGACGATGCTTACGCTGAAGCGGTTACTTCACGCCACTCGCCCGGCGTTAAGTCGTCGAGCCGGTAGTCGCCCATCGCATAGCGGATCAGACGCAGCGTAGGAAAGCCGATATGCGCCGTCATACGGCGCACCTGGCGGTTGCGCCCCTCGTAGAGCGTCACCTTCAGCCAGCTGGTGGGGATCGCTTTACGTTCGCGGATCGGCGGCTGGCGCGGCCACAGCCAGGCGGGCGCGGCCACCTTTTCGACGCCCGCAGGCAGCGTAGGGCCATCTTTCAGATTAACGCCATCGCGTAGCGCCGCGAGATCCGCTTCCTGCGGTTCGCCCTCGACCTGCACGTAGTAGACTTTGCCGGTGCGCTTGCCGGGCTGGGTCAGCGCTGCCTGCAGCGCGCCATCGTTGGTGAGCACCATTAATCCTTCGCTGTCGCGGTCCAGACGGCCGGCGGCGTAGACGTCGGCGACCGGGATAAAATCCTTCAGCGTCTGGCGGCCAGCTTCGTCGCTAAACTGTGGCAGAACATCGAATGGTTTGTTAAATAATATGACGCGCCGCGGCCCGCGCGCGCGTGGCGGTTTACGCTGAGCGCCGCGTGGCGTGCGGTCAGCGCGTTTATGCTGGTGAATTTGCTGAGAACTTTTTCGCATGAGCTTTGCAGTCGGTGACAATCGGCGCATTATAGCGCGAAACAGTGACGATTGGCGCGGCGTAAATATTCAAGTATCATGGCTCCACATCTTACAATTTATTAACAAAACGCCCAGGAGAGGTTAATGGAAAGCAAAGTAGTTGTTCCGGCGGAAGGTCAGAAAATCACCCTGGATCAGGGCAAACTCAATGTGCCGAATAACCCGATCATTCCCTACATTGAAGGTGACGGCATCGGCGTTGATGTTTCTCCGGTGATGCTGAAGGTCGTCGACGCGGCGGTGAAAAAAGCCTACAACGGCGAGCGCAAAATCTCCTGGATGGAGATCTACACCGGCGAGAAATCGGTAGAACTCTACGGCCAGGACGTCTGGCTGCCGCAGGAAACCCTTGACCTGATCAAAGAGTATCGCGTTGCCATTAAAGGCCCGCTGACGACGCCGGTTGGCGGCGGCATCCGTTCACTGAACGTGGCGCTGCGTCAGGAGCTCGACCTCTATGTTTGCCTGCGTCCGGTTCGCTACTACAAAGGCACGCCGAGCCCGGTTAAACGTCCTGAAGATACCGACATGGTGATCTTCCGTGAGAACTCTGAAGATATCTACGCCGGTATCGAGTGGAAAGCCGGTTCTGCCGAAGCGGACAAAGTGATCAAGTTCCTGCGCGAAGAAATGGGCGTGAAGAAAATCCGCTTCCCGCAGGATTGCGGCATCGGCGTGAAGCCGTGTTCGGAAGAGGGCACCAAACGTCTGGTGCGCGCCGCGATTGAGTATGCGATCGCTAACGACCGCGACTCGCTGACGCTGGTGCACAAAGGCAACATCATGAAGTTCACCGAAGGCGCATTCAAAGACTGGGGCTACCAGCTGGCGAAAGAAGAGTTCGGTGCTGAGCTGGTGGACGGCGGCCCGTGGATGAAGATTAAAAACCCGAACAGCGGCAAAGAGATCATCGTAAAAGATGTCATTGCCGATGCGTTCCTGCAGCAGATCCTGCTGCGTCCGGCAGAGTATGACGTTATCGCCTGTATGAACCTGAACGGTGACTACATCTCCGACGCCCTCGCGGCGCAGGTTGGCGGTATCGGTATCGCACCGGGCGCAAACATCGGTGACGAATGTGCGCTGTTTGAAGCGACCCACGGCACCGCGCCGAAATATGCAGGCCAGGATAAAGTAAACCCAGGCTCGGTTATTCTTTCCGCAGAAATGATGCTGCGCCATATGCAGTGGTTCGAGGCGGCTGACCTGATTGTTAAAGGCATGGAAGGCGCAATCGCCAACAAAACCGTGACCTATGACTTCGAACGTCTGATGGATGGCGCTAAATTGCTGAAATGTTCAGAGTTCGGCGACGCGATCATCGAAAATATGTAATGCAAGATAGTTAACTTCGGGCCAACATGTGCGTACGCCATATGTTGGCCTTATTTTTGAAGAAATGCCTTCCCCAAAATTCCCCGAAATACCTTTCTCAACAGCTATAGCCATCCCGCCAGGTCTGCCTGTAGATGAGCAAACCGAGAGCTGAGGCAGCCGATCCAAAGTGAATGAGTGCGTCGGAAAGCTCGTCTGAAAAGATGAAACATCTCAGGGCTCTTGATCATCCTGCGCGGCATAGCAGAACAACAGCAGCGGTAAACCTTCTCAATCTGGCCTGAGAAAAAATCACCGGTAGTTTCATCGTTGATGATGGCGCAAGTGCGAATGAATATGTGGAGCGGCCAGCGGGAATCGAATCCGCATCCAGCCCGGAAGGCGGAGATAATCGCTATAATGGTGGGTCGTGCAGGATTCGAACCTGCGACCGATTGATTAAGAGTCAACTGCTCTACCAGCTGAGCTAACGACCTACTGAGCGCTAATCATACCTGATCCAAACCGGTAGAGGTTGAGCTTGATCAAGTCTATCCTTAGTAAAAAAGCACACCAGAAGCAAACGGCCGGCATTCAATACTGCGGTGTTTTTGATGATTTTTCTGAGAATTCAAGAAAATAAAAGGAGCATAGTATGTTGCCAAAACTTGAATTTAGCTTCAGCGTGGAAGTCAGGGTCGATAAGCCTGTGATTGTTTCTAACTCTACTTTATATGGCAAACGCCAGCTGATTCCCGTTCTGAGTGGTAAAGTTTCGGGCGTCCTGACGGGAGAAGTTTTGCCAGGCGGCGTCGATAGTCAGATTATAGAACCCAATGGCGTTTGCCGATTATCAGCCAGATATGCTTTGCGCGTGGCGGAAGGAACCATCTACCTTGAAAATAATGGTTTGCGCCGTATCCCGGCAGAATTTAAGGATAAGCTTTTTGGTGAGGACATGAGTTTTTTTGATCAGCTCTCTCCCTCTGATGTCTACTTTCGCACAGTACCTACTTTTGAGGTTGATTCAGCTGAGCTGGAGTGGCTGACTACATCCCTCTTTGTTTGTGCAGCCGAAAGGACGTCCAGCGGAGTAAAGCTTGATTTTTATCGTATAGCCTGAAGCCTTGCTCTCTTCAGGTTATTAGCATCACTGCGGCTTTCTGACATCATCGACCGCTTCTAAGCTAACGTGCCGTGATAAACAATTTACAATCGATGTCTCTCTGCCGCGGTTTTAGCCGGTTATTTTAAAAGATAGCTTTTATTTATGTCACTGGCCTGCTCGGGGCAGCTTTTTAACAGTTCCCTGGCTATGGATTTCTCTGTTGTATGTTCGGTAAGTTGCTTGAACTTGAATCGCAGGCTAATTCCATTTGGAGTACAGTCAGCGTTATTGGCAAGCTTTACGGCGGCGCTATAGGCTTGATAGCAGAGCTCTTCATCATTGACTCTCTTTTTACACTGGCTAAATGTGTTAAAAACCTGCTCTGGTTTTTCCGCCAGCCTTTCGACCTCTGGATCATGTCTTATTGCCCCGATCACAGACGGCAGTACAAAAAAACTTAACGTAATTGCAAACAGCGTGATGGAAATGATAAAAAATCGATAGGTCATATTCAATATTCTCTGGCTTGTCACGCTGTTCCGATTGCAGCTTTCTCTGCCTGCAAGACTCATAGCAAGGATTATAAAACGGCTCTTTTATACAGAAAGACAACGTCATTATGACGCTGTTATTTTTCAACGGGCCGATTATTGCAATACCTGGTGGCGAAATCTACTCTCTATCCAGCCGGAAAGTCGCCTCAGCGCCCGGGGAAACTTTACTTAAAAAAGGTATAGCTACCTCTGCTGCTGGTGTAGCGACGCTGTATTACTCGCGTATCGCACCGGTTACCGCGTGGGCCGCTAGCGTCCCATTCCGCGGAATCTTTGTTTATAGGGCCACCCATTTTTAACTAAAAATGTCTTTTGCGCTACTCGCTCTGTCATAAACGAGCAAGCGATTCTGCGCTGCATGCCGCAGAAGAAATAGCTTCTGTTGAAATTTATCCTGTATGTTAATTTATTTCTCTTTTTTTCTTTCGGTGAGCTGTGATTTTTATCCGCTGAATTACGGAATAGTAACAGCGGACAGGCCCATACGTGAGTTTTTAACAAGGAGTTAACTTATATATGAAAAAGAAGATGGCTGTTTTATTTATTGCGGCGGCGCCGCTGTTCACTTTTGCTGCTACCGATTCCTGCAGCGATCAGCTTTCCGCGCTGAATAATAAAATTGAGCAGGCCAAAAAATATAACAACAGCGCAGAACTCTCCCGTCTCAATATCGCCCGGGATAAGGTGAAAACCTATTGCACCGAAGATCGGCAGGCGCAGCGAGCGGAGCAGGATGTCAGTAAGCAGCAGCTAAAAGTGAAAAAGGCGGAGCTTGAACTACAGGAAGCGCAGCAGGAGCTGGAAGAGGCGAAAGCAGACGGGCGCCTGGATAAGATTTCTAAAAAAACGCACAAGGTAGAGGAGAAGAAACTCAAGGTTGAGTCGGCAAAAAGCGAATTAGCCCAGGCGCAGGCTGACGCAGCGCGACTCAATTAATCATCATCCTTATAGCGGTTAAAACAGGCTCACTGATGTGAGTCTTTTTTATATCCATTAACATTCTGCCGAGCTGTCATCATCCTGGACTCATTTTCACGCGGTAGCGCACATAAGCGCCTTGTTAGGGCAAAGTGGCCAGGAATAACATCGCCGGACGACATTGATGTTTAATTATAAAGGGAGATAAATCATGAAAATAAACAGGCTGGCAGCGCTGTTATTAGTGGCCTTGAGCACCATTGGCAGCGCCTGCGCATCGGCACCGCACTGGAGCTATGAAGGTAAAGCGGGGCCAGAGCACTGGGGCGAGCTGGCGGCGGATTATCAGACCTGTCACAACGGCAAGTATCAGTCGCCGATCGATATTAAAAACGCGGTCGACGGCAAGCTGCCGCCGCTGGGGCTTGAGTTCCATACTTCTGCTGAAACGCTGGTCAATAACGGCCATACCATACAGATCAATGTGGATGACGAAGACGACTTCAGGCTCGACGGTGATATCTTTCAGCTGAAGCAGTATCACTTTCATACTCCCAGCGAAAACCAGATAGCAGGCCGTAGCTTTCCGCTTGAGGCGCATTTTGTTCACAGTAACGCGGCGGGCGAGCTGGCGGTTGTCGCGGTGATGTTTGATATCGGTGAAGAAAATCCGGCGCTCAACCCGATTCTGGCCGCGATACCACCGCAGCTTAATCACCCTGTTACCGTGGACAAGCAGGTGAATTTGCGTCCACTTTTCCCCGCCGATCTGCACTATTATCGCTTCAGCGGCTCACTGACAACGCCGCCCTGCAGCGAAGGACTGCGCTGGCTGGTAATGAAACAGCCCGTCACGCTGTCGCAGTCACAGCTGGATGCTTTTCGGCAGGCGTTGAAGTCGAGCAATAACCGGCCGCTGCAGCCTTTGCATGGACGGATAGTGGTCGAGTAATGCGCTTTCTTTCCATTATTTTTACACCGAAAAGGAAAATTAATTACAAGCCTGTAACCAGTGTTACTTTTTTAGGATATTGGAGAAAAGGCGGGCCGGTTAAAATTGATTAAGATCATAAAATAAAACTTCGGGCGGATTATGATTGGAGCGTGTGTTGTTAAGTGACCCGGCTCAAATAACCTCATCAAAATGTAATCTTTATATTTTTTTTGGTTTTTAAAAATTACCCTGTTTATTCAGGGTATTTTTTTGCCGATCTCCAGATCTAAAAAGGTGAGGAGCGGCTGGGATTATTTGGCTGCAAGGGCCAGCATAATTATTTTTTGTTCACACCGGCAGGCTGCCAGATGACACCTGCTACTAACATTGCAAGAAACCAGGGGTAAAAGATGTTAAAAAAAACTGCGGCTGAATTTTTCGGCACGTTCTGGCTGGTATTCGGCGGTTGCGGCAGTGCGGTGCTTGCCGCCGCCTGGCCGCAATTAGGCATTGGGTTCGCCGGCGTTGCGCTCGCTTTTGGTCTGACGGTGCTGACCATGGCCTATGCAGTTGGGCACATCTCCGGCGGGCATTTCAATCCGGCGGTTACGCTGGGCCTGTGGGCGGGCGGGCGCTTTGGTGCGAAGGGCGTGGTGCCTTATATTATCGCGCAGGTGATTGGTGGTATCGCGGCAGCCGGCGTACTTTATCTTATCGCCAGCGGCAAAGCAGGCTTTGACGCAACCGCTAGCGGCTTTGCCTCTAACGGCTTCGGCGCGCATTCGCCGGGCGGCTATTCCCTGCAGTCAGCCGTTATTATCGAACTGGTGCTGACCGCGTTCTTCCTGATCGTTATTCACGGCGCAACGGACAAAAAAGCGCCAGCGGGCTTTGCGCCTGTTGCTATCGGCCTGGCGCTAACGCTGATCCATCTGATCAGTATCCCGGTTACCAATACGTCGGTTAACCCAGCGCGCAGTACGGCAGTAGCGCTTTTTCAGGGAACCTGGGCGCTGCAGCAGCTTTGGCTCTTCTGGCTGGTGCCGATTGTCGGCGGCTGTATCGGCGGGCTTATTTATCGCTTCCTGCTGCAGAGCAAAGAATAAATATTGCTCTTTCAGGAAGCCTGTTGAAAACCTCGCCGCCTGGCGAGGTTTTTTTATTGGCTGAAGGTCGCCAGGCTGCGGAGATATTATTTTCGCCATATTTATCGGCGCGCATGCGAAAAAAACGCTACGCTTTACTTTCTGGGTACGTTGTCATGAGCGCAGGAAAACCCGCTGCGATGCCATATCCAGGCGTCGCTCACGATTAGACATGCATGAGTGTCTTCAACGCAGCGCTAGCTGATCGAGTCACTTATGAAAGAAGGTTTCTACTGGGTCAGAGCGGGGAACGACCCGCTGCAGGTCTGGTACTACTTATCTCAGTTCGGCTGGTACCGACCGCAAAGCGCCATCCCGATTACGGCAACCTATTTCCGCCAAATGGCCTTTGAAATAGTCGGCGACAGGTTATTGCCGCCCTCATCCCCGAATGCGGCAGAGAATAAGTCGTGACCACCTAACGCAGCGCGGTAAAAACGAAACGATAAAGAAGCCCCTGCGTCTGTCTGGCGCAGCGGTGAAAATGTAAAGGTTGTCAGGAAAGCGGCTTTATTTGATTTAAAGCAAGCTCGCGCACGCCTTTGGAATGCTTAAATGTGAAATGACTTTTTTGAACACTCATGACTTATCTGCTTGCATTATAATGTTTTGGCGCCAGTTGATATCCGGGCGCGCGCATTAATTATTATCAGGTGAATAAAGTGAACTATAAGCAGTTTCAAGAAAAACTTGAGTTTTGGGAGAAAATCTCTTTTACCGCCATTATATACAGCAAATATGGCGCAGATTTTGAAGTGTATGCCATTGACGAACACAGTAATACTAAAAGCCGCATCTTTCTTTGCTACGCTGAAAATGAAGCGGAAGCACAAAAAAAGGTCGAGCAATATTCCGTGTGGTTGACGAAGTTCAATAGCCTTATGCGCAAACGTCTCAGCAGCGAACTGGCGATGAAGGGAGAGCTGCTGAAGCCGGAGTAACGGCACGTGTGCGACAGCGCATGAAAGTGAGGCGATACCGCTTTTTTACGCGATCCACAGCCTGCTGGTCGCGATAGTTGACGACACTCCGGCACAGCAGGCGACGCGCTAAAGTGCCCATGCCTGACAAATTTACTTATTAGCTTGCTTATGTCTGGCGGACATGCGTTAATGGCTCGTCGGTCTGATTAGCAGACAGTTTCAGAGTTAGTTCATATTGTATTTCTCATCTCAGTTAGTGCCGCTTCAAGCCTTTCTTTTTGAGTCTACCTCAGGTTCTGATTTATTTCTGCAATTCAGCCTCTTATGCCGAAAGGCGAACTAAAAAGGTCATATATTATGTCGAATAAAATTCTCGGAACCGTTAAGTGGTTTAACTCAGAAAAAGGTTTTGGCTTTATCTCTCCGGAGAACGGCAGCAAGGACGTCTTCGTCCACTTTTCTGCTATCCAGGGCACTGATTATCGCTCGCTTGATGAAGGGCAGCGCGTTGAATTTTCTGTTGAGCAGGGTCCGAAGGGGCCATCAGCAGCAGACGTTGTAGGGCTTTAAGATTAGCCTTTCAGCCACGCGCTTCCGATGCCCGTGCTGCCAGAGTTCACAGTATCGTATCTCTGCGTTCGATCAGTGCAAAAGTAATCCCCATGGCGCAAAATGCATTTTTTGCAAAAGCGCTATGATCCTTGCAGGCGTGTTCGAGCGTTAACGCTTTCGCCGCTGCCGTGCGCTTAACGCAGGCAGGGTAACAAGCCGCGCATCAGCTTATTAAGGCATCCTTCGGGGTGCCTTTTTTATTGCCGCGAGAGCAGCGTCGTGCCTGATGGTGCTGGGTATCTACGCAGGAAAAAAAAGCCCCCAAAAGGGGGCAAGGGGTTGGAGTAACAGCCGCTCAGTAAGGGTTGTGGATTTCATTACCGAGCCGCTTAAATATAGTGGACGCCAGCAGTAATTGTGTGCTGAAGGGCAAAATTATTAATGTAGAGATCTAACTATTAGATTTCTGAAGAAACCGAGTGATTGAATTATAGCGGTTTTTCTTGAATGAAAACGATTACTAAGAATGCTCTGCAAGTCTGCTGAGCAGGGGCGATAACTAAGCCATCCTGGATGGGCCATTATTTGCTGGTGAGGAAGATCCGCAGCATACGTGACGCGTGCTGCCGAGGAAAAGGGGCAGATGAGAGAAGAATATCAATGCATTATTAAGAAAAAATACCCCTGCAATGCAGGGGAGAGTCATATCGGATAGAATGCAGACTCGTAGAGCAATATCTCTGGTGGAGGCTTGGGCTCAGAATTCATTTTAAGCATAACATAGTTAATAAGCGCCGCCATCGATTAAGAAATAAATAATTAGCTTAACCTCTAAAGATTAGATCTCTAGCTTTCTCCGAAGCGCTTTTATTTATCCGCGATGAAAACAGCGCAATTAACGACGCTATTTAGAGAAAGATGTGCTGGCGAATGCCGTTACGCAGGAAAGTTATCGATCTTAAGGGAGAAATTCCAGATTGTATTAGACCGGGCGATTAAAAAATTTAAGCATCAGGGATTGAAAGCGATGCGGCAAATGAGGAAGAAGCAGCGTCACTGTCAGCTAAGCTGAATGGCAGTATGAAAAATAGTCGAGACGGTGAAAAATACAAGGCCAGCAAGCGCTTTTTTTTCGCGTCGCAGCGCTTATATTATCGCCATATCAGTTTGAATTAAGTCGATATTTTGCTCAGCAGCCTTTCTGCTCGACCGGCCTTACAAAAAATAAACCCTTCAGCGTCAGTGGGTTCACTATTTTTGCCATCGCTGCGCCTTGATTAAATCATGAGTTTGATATTACTGTATTTATATACAGTATCTAGCAGAAGGAGTCTTTCTCATGAAGTTATATCGCCCCGCGGAAGTCCGCGACCTGTTGCCTTTGCCGCTTTATATTGAGCGCGTACCCTGCGGTTTCCCGTCGCCGGCGCAGGATTACATTGAAAAACGCATCGACCTGAACGATCTGATGGTGCAGCACCCCAGCGCAACCTACTTTCTCCGCGTCAGCGGTGATTCGATGATCGACGCGGGCATATGCGAAGGGGACATGATTGTCGTCGACTCCTCTCTTAAGGCGAAGCACGGCGATATTATCGTCGCCGCCATCGACGGTGAATTTACTATTAAGCAGCTCCGCATCCATCCTTCTGTGCTACTGATGCCCGCCAACAGCAAACACAGTCCTATCCCTGTCAATACTCCCGAAGGGCTGCAGGTATTCGGCGTCGTAACCTACGTAATTAAATCGACGCACTGATATGTACGCGCTGGTCGACGTGAACAGCTTCTACGCCAGCTGTGAAACCGTCTTTCGTCCTGACCTGGCAGGCGTGCCAGTCGTGGTGCTCTCTAACAACGACGGCTGCGTTATTGCCCGCAGCGCAGAGGCCAAAGCGCTTGGCATTAAGATGGGCGCGCCTTTTTTTAAGCTGAAAGAGACGCTGCGCCAGCACAGAGTGCAGGTTTTCAGCTCTAACTACGCGCTCTATGCCGATATGAGCCTGCGCGTCATGACCACGCTGGAAGAGATGGCGCCGGCGGTTGAGATCTACAGTATCGATGAGGCCTTTCTCAACTTGAGCGGCGTCAGCTTCTGCCAGCCGCTTGAGGCGTTTGGGCACGCGATTCAGGCGCGCGTAAAGCAGGAACTGCATCTGCAGGTGGGCGTTGGCATTGCGCCGACCAAGACGCTGGCCAAGCTGGCCAACTTCGCCGCCAAAAAGTATCAGGCTACAAAAGGGGTGGTTGACCTGTCGCGCGCAGAACGGCAGCGTAAGCTGATGGCGCTGGTGCCGGTAGAGGAAGTATGGGGCGTCGGCGCGCGCATCGGCAAAAAGCTGCAGCAGATGGGTATTGAAAGCGCGCTGCAGCTGGCCGACAGCTCTACCTGGGTGATACGCAAGCACTTCAACGTGGTGCTGGAGCGCACGGTGCGCGAGCTGCGCGGCGAAGCCTGCCAGGCGCTGGAGGAGATGGCGCCGACCAAACAGCAAATCGTCTGCTCGCGCTCGTTTGGCTCGCGCCTCACCGATTACGGCGAGGTGCGGCAGGCTGTTTGCCAGTATGCCGAGCGGGCGGCGGAAAAGCTGCGTCAGGAGAAACAGTACTGTCGCCAGATCGCGGTGTTTCTGAAAACCAGCCCGCACGCGGAAAACGAGCCCTATTACGGCAATCAGGCGATGGGGCAGCTGCTGACTCCTTCAAACGACACGCGCGATATTGTGCGCATCGCTACAGAGGCGCTGGACCGCATCTGGCTGGACGGCTACCGCTATATGAAGGCGGGCGTCATGCTGGGAGATTTCTTCAGCCAGGGCGTAGCGCAGCTGCATCTGTTTGACGCGCACGGGCCGCGAGCCAACAGCGAGGCGCTGATGCAGGTCGTCGATAAGATCAATCAGGCGGGCAGGGGTACGCTCTGGTTCGCCGGGCAGGGCATTGAAAAAAGCTGGGCCATGAAGCGAGAGATGCTGTCGCCAGCCTACACTACTCGCTTCTCGGATCTGCCGATCGTACGGTAGGCGATCGGCCTGAGCGGTTAATGTTTTTTAGCGGTCGATGAGGTAGGTTCGCCATAGCTGCGCGGCGGCGGTTCGGTAACGGCGCGCGCCGAGGGAAATTCCTGGCGGATCTCCGCCAGCGCCAGCGCCAGCGCCTGTTGGCGATCGCTGTCGCTTTCCGTCATCGCCATCGCTTTCAGGCGATTCGCCAGCGAGGCGCCGGAGATTGACGCGTTCTGCTCCAGCAGCGCGGCGACGGCTTCGCCAATCAGATAATCTGTGAGTTTTTCAATCTTGCTTCTGTACATACCCGCATCTCTTATTACAGTGTTTGCCCGTTGATGAGGCAGAGTGACTGGAAGCAAGCCGTCTGCGTTGGGTCGCGTGCGGCGTATGTCCGTCAATGATACTCTGCCTGACACGTTCCACTGTGAATCATGCTGCGGGCAGGCGCTGAACGCAATGGTCAGCCTGCAAATTAAAATTAACGCTTGAATAACAAACTAATTAGCTTTTGATAGTGCTGCTCTTCTTCCGGGCTGGCGGCCAGCTCCAGGCGGGCAAGCAGTTTGGTGCAGAGCGTTTTTCTGTTGAGCTGTTTACCCGCACGCAGGATCTCGACCACAATCTGACCTAAGGTTTCCTGCTCGCACGGCAGCGCCGCCTTATTGAAGTAGTGGGCGATATCACTGGCTGTAGTTGGCCTGTCTCCGATCTGACGCATAAACAACCCTTAAATATCCGTGTGATTAAAAGTTAATCAGCTAATCCAGGCTTAAAGTTATACAATTTTCACAAGATTGTACAGGATTACCTGTGAGGGCTGGCGTTTATTTTTTGCACTTCGCCACACTCTGAGCATTAACAACAGGTTAGCTAAACACGACGGATGAGCGGATAACTGCCGCGCGTCAGTTTAATTTACTGGCCAGCAGTCGAATGGCGCGCTCGCAGGCGGCTTCTGTTTCGGGATCTTCCGCGTGAGCGCCGGCACGATAGAGCGCGCCAATGATTTCCTGTAAGGGAAGGGCTTCGCCAGGCTGAAGGAGCTGCGCCACAACCCGACCTAGCAGAGCGTAAACTTCCTGATTATCAGCAGCGTCATTGTGGTTCACTCTGTCTCCTGAAAGGCGATGACGAACGGGTAATTTTGAATGCATTATCTCTTTTACTGTTTAATCGGAAAGAGCCCAGAACAAACGGCCGCCTGAAAGCAAGCGTGCTGCGCTGAGCATATTTAGGAAATGCTTATTTCCTAATAGGGCAAACGGATTAGTCCAGAATACCAAGCAGCATATTAATCGTTTCTGCGCCGTTAGTCACATCCTGAACTTTGCCGACGACGCGCATGCCGAACGCCACGCATAGCAGCAGGCCCGCCGCCGTCTCCGCATCCAGCGCGGCAGAAACCGAACCATCCTGCTGTCCTTCGCGAACCAGCTCGATCAGAAAATTACGGTTGCGCAGCACCGCCTGACGCACCAGCTCGGAAAGCTCCTCATCCAGGCTTTGCAGCTCTACGGTACTGCCAACGACCAGGCAGCCGCGGCGACCTTCGATTTCACGCGCGGAGTCGAGATAAAACAGCAGCAGTTCGGCAATGCGTGCTCTGCCGGTAGGGTGCTGCTGCAGACGCGCGCGCAGGTCGGTACCGCGTACGCTGATGTAGCGTTCGAATACGCGCAGGAACAGAGTGCGCTTGTCTTTAAAGGCCTTGTAAATGCTGCCTGCCGTCAGATTCATGGCTTCGCTGAGATCGGCTACCGACGAGGCGTGGAAACCCTTCTGCCGAAAGACAATCATGGCGTTATCAAGGGCCGTGTCGATATCAAAAGCTCTCGGCCTGCCGCGCTCTCTTACGGGAGCAGGGGTAATGCGGGATGTAGTCATTGCTCAACTTAAGGAAGTATTTACGACCAAATTACCATAACGGCGAGCGGCAGGAAAAAATAAAAACGCCAGAGCGCGCCTGAACGAGAAGACGAGCCAGACGCTATCTGCGGCGAAATAAGCAGGCTAAATAACTATTTTATCACGCAGAGCAGGGCGGGAATAGGGCGCGCGCTTCTCGGAAATTTCAGATATGCCGCCAGAATTTTTACACGACTCTGCGCGCTGGCTTAACCTGTGGCTCTCAACATAAAAAAGGACGACTTATGAAATCTCTGACGATGTTTGGTGCTGCAGCGCTGGCTGCTTTCGCTTTCTCCGCCACGGCAGCGGAACCTGCCACAATGAAAAATCCGATTAGCGTGCACGTGCTGAACTTACAAACCGGCATTCCTACCGCTGGCGTCACGGTAGAGCTGGATCAAAACCGCAACGGCAGCTGGGTCAAGCTCGCTACCGGCGTCACCGATGCCAACGGCCGCATCAGCGCGCTCTATCCTGAGGGCAAACAGGCGGAGCAGGGCACCTATAAAGTGGTGTTCAAAACCGGTGACTACTACGCTGGCGTAAAGCAAAAGACCTTCTTCCCGGAGATCCCGGTGATCTTCACGCTTGAGAACGCCAGCCAGCACTACCACATTCCGCTGCTGCTTAGCCCGTACGGCTACTCGACCTATCGCGGCAACTAAAAAGACGCAAAAAACGGCCTGAAGCGAGACAACGCCTCAGGCCGTTTTTTTATGGCTGAAATCCCAGAAAAAACTTAACCGTGACTAAACGGCGCGCGAGACGCGGCAAAATTAAGCGAAAACTAATCTTTCGTACGTAGGCTCCAGACACGAATAACGCCAGGTGAGGATCGTGCCAGGGGAAAAGGAGCGCCCGATGCCGTCGCGCATTTTGTCAGGCAAACCAGACGTTGATTGTTTTGACGGGAGTCATCCTCTTTGCTGCGACTGCTTTTTCTGTTGATGGGCGCGCCGATGCTGCGCGCCAGCTGGCCAGGCCTGGTGCTGGCCGGTACGGTTTGCCTCGGCGCCAGCGCGGGCATGGTGCTGGAGAGCGTTTATCACGGCACGCTTGCCGTTCCGCTCTGCTTGCTGAGCGTTTTCCTTCTCTCTGAAGGCCTGATACAGGCGTGGCGTGCGCGAACCGGCTTTGACCTCGGCTGGGCGGCGCAGAGCAAGGCGCTCACGCTGCTGCTGCTGGGGACAGCGCTGCTGGTCGCGCCGCACGAGAAGGGCAGCTGCGTCGCCTGGCTGTTCGCGATCGCCTTCTTGCTGGACGGCGGCTTTCGCATCATCTCCTGCGCGCTGATGCGCTGTCGCCGCTGGCATAGCAAACTGGCGCTCGGCGGCGGCGAATGGCTACTTAGCCTGATGATCGTCACCGACTGGCCGCTGCCTCATCGCGTGCTGATCCCGGCAGGATTCGCTTTGGTGCTGCTGGGCTGGTCATTCTCGCTGCTGCAGATGGCCTGGCAAATCCGCGCTCTGCCGCCGGAGACCAGCGTAGCGGCGCTGCCGCTGTTTACCCGCAAAGGGGTACGGAAGCCGCACGGATTTGATTATCGCCACGTTGCCTGCAACGGCTTACCCGCCAGCGAGCCGCTCACCATCTATATCTGGACGCCGCTGGGGTCGGGCAGCGTCGCCGGACGCCGCCCCTGGTTTGACCGCTGGGTCGCCGCTATCGATCATCGCGGGCAGGTTTCCACCGGCCATACCTCGCTGGCGATGGGCGACGCGCTCTATATCAGCCTTTATCCGGTCGAGGATATGACCGGCACGCTGAGCGGGGTACTGCAAATGCTGCACGCGCGCGAAGAGAATGACGTCGCTGGCTTTCACCAGCGCTCTCTGGAGCGGGAGATTAAAGACTGGTGCCTGCCTGACAAGCGCTTCTCGCTGCCGTCTTACAACCAGCAGGCGCTAATCAACTACTGGGCAAGCCACGGCGGGGATTGCCGCTATAACCTGACGTCGCGCAACTGCTCCACCAGCGTAATGCAGGCGGTGGATGTCGCCACCGAGGGGCTGCTGGGGCTGCGCGGCGCGCGCGGCTATGCGGCGCTGCTTGACCCCGACTTCTGGCTGCTGAGCCTGATTCGCAGCCGGGCGGAGGGCATGACCTGGACGCCGGGCCTGGTCATGGATTACGTTCAGGTGCTGCGACGCGTGCTGGCGTCTCAGCCAGGCGGCTACGGCAGCAGATATTTATTCCCCGAACGCGCGCAGGAAAATAACAGCGGCGGTCAGACAGAGCGCGGCTAATTACTTATCCGCAGCGATCGAGATTAATTAAAAGGGAAGGGTTTAGCAGAATAAAACGGATCTAAACTCAGCGTGGAATTAAGGCCGGGAAAGATTTTCCCGGCGTAGCGCTATATTAACTGTCGCTTTTGTCTGCCGCAGATCGGCGGCTAAGCTTGCCGCCGACGCGGCCGGCCTCGACCGCGCGCTCGCGATTGTATTTAAAATTACCGCTGCTCATCTGGCCGCCTTTTTTTCCCGCCTCCCGTGCTCTGCTGGGATTTTCGGCAAAATTACCTGCTCCACCACGTCGCTGAGTCATCTCAATTCCTCTCTGTATAAAAAAATAATAATTAAAAAGAGTTTCAATGCACTTTAACTATGTAAGGAGAATGGCAATTAAGCAATGTGACATCTGAGATGAATATTTGGCATTTCCCCTGGCGGCAATAAAGGTGCAGGAAAAAATAAACTCTAATTGCATATCAGATAAAGAAAATCCGGCTAAATATGTACAGCTTTTAATAGCGCTGTACATATTAGCCGTTAGTGCTGATTTGTGATGGAGGTCACGTACGGACAGCGCTATTTTTCAGCCTGATCAAAAAAAAGCGCAGCGGCCCTGACGGGGCGCTGCGCATTTTTAGCATCGCGATTTAGGGCCGACGGAACAGCGCAAGGCTGCGCCCCTCCAGTTCGAAATCCTTCTCTTTAGTAATGATCAGTCCGCGATTGTCATTATCGGAGGTGGTCAGCTCCAGTACCCAGCCGCCCTCGCCAAACTGCGGGATGCGGAACGGCACCGTGCCCTCGAACGGGTTAATCAGCATCAGCACGTCGTGCCAGATGCCCTCTTCGGTTTGCAGGTCAGGGCGGCCGATATAGACGCCCAGCGTCGAGCCTTCCTCCCACTGCTCTTCCTGCTGGAAGCCGCCGCCGGCGTTGAACCACTTGATCTCCATGCCGTCGCGCCAGCTCTCGCGGCGCAGCAGCGGCTGCTCGGCGCGCAGACGGATAACGTGGCGCGTAAACTCGCGCAGCGCCTCCGCGCTGGCGGGGAGATTCTCCCAGTGCACCCAGGAGATCTCGCTGTCCTGACAGTAGCCGTTGTTGTTGCCCAGCTGGCTGCGGCCGAACTCGTCGCCCGCCAGCAGCATCGGCGTGCCGTGGGAGAAGAAGAGCGTGGCGAGGAAGTTACGCTTCTGGCGCTCGCGCACCGCGTTAATGCCTTCATCCTCGGTCGCGCCTTCCGCGCCGTAGTTGTAGGAGCGGTTGTCGTTATGGCCGTCGTTGTTATCCTCGCCGTTATCGTCGTTGTGCTTCTCGTTGTAGGAGACCAGGTCGTTTAGCGTGAAGCCGTCGTGGGCGGTGATAAAGTTGACGCTCGCCCAGGGACGGCGGCCGCGCTGATCGTAAAGATCGCCGGAGCCGAGCAGGCGGGCGGCGAAGTCGGTCGAGACGTTATCGCCTTTCCAGTATTCGCGCACCGTATCGCGGTATTTATCGTTCCACTCCGCCCAGCCGGGCGGGAAGCCGCCGACCTGATAGCCGCCGGGGCCGATATCCCAGGGTTCGCCGATCAGCTTCAGCTTCGACAGCACCGGATCCTGCATAATGGCGTCGAAAAAGCCGCCGCGCTGGTCGAAGCCTTCCGGTTCGCGTCCGAGAATGGTGCCGAGGTCGAAGCGAAAACCGTCGATATGCATCGATTCCGCCCAGTAGCGCAGCGAGTCCATCACCATCTGCAGCACGCGCGGATGGGAGGTGTTCACGGTGTTGCCGGTGCCGGTATCGTTGATGTAGTAGCGGTGCTGGTCTGGCAGGGTGCGGTAGTAGGAGAAGTTATCAATGCCTTTAAAAGAGAGCGTCGGGCCAAGCTCGTTACCTTCCGCCGTGTGGTTGTAAACCACGTCGAGAATGACCTCGACGCCGGCGTCGTGGAAGGCGCGCACCATGTCGCGGAAGCCCTGAATGCCGCGCGGGCCGTAGTAGCGCGGCGCGGGGGCGAAAAAGCCGATGGAGTTATAGCCCCAAAAGTTCTTCAGCCCGCGGTCCAGCAGGTGCTGATCGTCCGGGAACCAGTGCACCGGCAGCAGCTCAACCGAGGTGATGCCCAGGCTTTTGATATAGTCGACCGTGGCCTGATGCCCCATGCCCTCATAGGTGCCGCGCAACACCTCCGGCAGCGCCGGATTCAGCTGGGTGAACCCCTTGACGTGCGTCTCATAGATCACCGTGTTCGGCCAGGCGATGCTCGGACGGTTATCATCCTGCCAGTCGAACTCGTTGGGATCGATGACCCGGCACTTGGGCATAAAAGGGGCGCTGTCGCGGGTGTCGAACGTCAGATCCTTATCTTCATGCAGCAGCTCGTAGGCGAAATGCGCCTCGTTCCATTCGATGTCGCCCGCCAGTTCGCGCGCGTAGGGGTCGATCAGCAGCTTATTGGGGTTAAAACGATGTCCGTTCTCCGGATCGTAAGGACCGTATACGCGATAGCCGTAAAGCGCGCCGGGCTTCAGGCCTGGCACATAGCCGTGCCACACCTCGTGGGTGAACTCCGGCAGCTCCAGGCGGGCGATCTCATTCTTGCCGCTCTCA
>Ga0153962_1000008_pt1 | contig 27239 bp, 26 predicted proteins | sample TSFL046MetaG_FD_106657 | JGI IMG/M metagenome (GOLD analysis project Ga0153962, IMG submission 106657) | Attine ant fungus gardens microbial communities from Florida, USA - TSFL046 MetaG | ecosystem: Host-associated > Fungi > Mycelium > Unclassified | place: USA: Florida, Withalacochee...
GACTATCAATGTTGAAGCTCTAGAAATCAAAGGCTCAGAGATATCCTTGGAATGCAAGATAATTTCAATCTAGAGCGGACTTAGACTAATATGACATCAAGGCGGCAGATCAAAAGTCTATCAGTGACTAGTGATCCCATCACTGCTGGACTCAGTCAAGAAACGGACGTGCTGCTGGACAACGATCATATTGCTGATGCTAGGACATACTGTCATATGTTTCTAGACCATATTTGGAGTAGAAGGAAGCCAGTTTGGGGTTTGGGGAGCGATGGGCAGGAGTGAAGTATGGAGGTAGAGCAAGATCACATGGTCATGTCCGGGAGGTATGGAGGACAGGAAGGTGATGGCTGTGATAGTTGCATGGTGGTGTCATAGAGGAGAGACGTGAGAGAGAGAGCGGTAGAATGGAGGGTTTCCTTTTCTATTTCTTGTTAATTAAGTCTCTAACATTTGTAATATTCTAATATATTTCTCAGAGTGGAGATTGATGGAGGGAGCCTCCTTGGCCCTTGTCTTCATCTCAGAAGCTCTTGAGGTTGTAAATGCGATTCTCTTGAGTATGTAAGGGGTGATCTTGGTGAGAGGTTGAGTTGGTGAATGTTGTATACCATATACCCTACTCTTTCATGAGACAAAATGCAGCGGTCGCTCGGACAACCTTCTATGGAGTAGTAGACCTGAAAAGCCTGGCTAATCATCGACTCAGATTGTATCACACCCATAAGGTTTGGTGTGGGGGTGCAGATGAGAGCTTGATTGAGTGTGGTAAGGCCCATGAGTGGTTTACTGACTATTCTACTAGTAAGCTTGTTACGATGTGTAAAGGTAGACACCTTAGGAACACCATGCAGATAGGATCTAGATTGAGCTCCCATCATTCCTTCTATATTTAGATTCCAAATAAGCTGCGTATTTACTTTTTAATTTCTTTCTGATACCCCCACTTTCTCTTTCTCCCCACGAACCCTTTAGCACGCAATTGGGAGCTGTCACCGCCTTTTCTATTTGCTTGTCACAGTCAACATCTCATTTGCCCCTTTCAGCAGAAGAGTTTTTTAACCCAAAATACATGATGGTGGGTTTGTATGCTCCGATGTGTGTTATAAACGCTGCTTTCTATTCGTTCCCTTTCTTGATCCTGACATTGTTGTATTCCCACCTCAGATCTAGTTTTGTAAACACCTTCCTTTTTCCTACTCCATCCAGTATGTCTGCAATGAGGGGTAAAGGGTATCTATTCTTTATCGTCCACTGGTTTATGTGGCAATAGTCTTGCACCATTCTTCGTGTTCCATCCTTTTTTGCTACAAAATGTACTGGTGATGTCTGGAGTGACTTAAAAGGGTGAATATATCCCTTTCTCAACTAGTCTTCCACAAATACTTGCACTTTCTCCCTTTTCTCCCTTGACAGCGAGTATACCTTCCCCTTTTTTGGCATAAATCCTTCTTTCAACTCTATTGCATGATTTTTGCACTGGTATTCTCTCCGACTCCCTTTTTCCAAACACTTTCTTCCATCTCCAAAACCTTCTGGGTACTAACTTTCTTAGTATTTCTTCATCTTTATCCTTCTCTACTTTCTTTACTTCTTTCTCCCTGTCTTCTTGCTTCCTTCTTCCACATATGGGTAGACATCTCATCATTTTTACCTCCCCTTTTTCCTAGTCTATCTCTGGATTGTGGGCTACTAACCATGGCATCCCTAGTATTACCTCTGTCTTTCCCAGGTTACACACATCCATCCTGACTCTCTCCACATGTCCTTTAAAAAACATGTTGCACTGTATATTGCTCCCCCTACATTTGCTATTTTATCTACATTTCTAACTAAAAGTGGGTTTTTTAACTTCTCCATCTTGAACTCTTTTTCTTTAGCGAAGGCTGTATCCATGAATAAGCCTGTTGCTCCACTATCCAACAATGCCTTTACTGCCACCCCCTCATGGTTTTCCAGCTTTTCTAGCCCTACTTTCATCCATACTGTCACAAACTTCATTTGGCCATATCTCCATCAATTCTCCATCGATTCTCATGGTCTCAATGGCTACGGAAAGCCCTTAAAAAGACCTTTCAATAGATACTAGTCACATCTCGAGGCGATCAATAATGGCCGAGATATTAGGCAGATCAACTGGTAACTACTATGGTACCGTTTATTAAATCACCAATATCTCAGAAACCACCATGATCTATGCTTTGCTTTTAGGCATCAGAGAAGCCCTCTTCATACCGCTTAGAATGAGCCTAAAAACAGCACCGAGGCAATTAATATTAGTGGAGATATGAAGGCCTCAATGTTTGCACATGGACTTCATTAATTACCTATAGATAGTCATCTGTCCTTTTCTTAGAACAAAGGACAGCCTCCATAAGGTTAAGTTATTGCTATTCCAAGTACAAAGGCACTACTATATGTAGAACAATAGGTAGTAGCATGTGATGATCTGTCCTAGTGCACAGACCATCACTTTTCTGTATATAAGGACTCCCTGTCTAAGGATTAGACCTCAAACTTAATAACATCTCTTGTCACTGTCTAAACTCTGCTCACTAAGCACTTTTGAATATCCACTCATCAATCACAAATCAAGTAAGTGACCATTTGTGATACATACTTCCCATAGTGGCCGTAGTGTACGCCGCATATCCCTTACTCTCTCAGTGGTATTAGAAAAATTTATTTTATTACCCAGTTTTTCTGGGCGCAATACAATGTACAAGTTATTGAAGGCCAGTTGAGAGCTTACTGTTCTTCATTTTCTTTTGCTGACTCTTGCAGCATATCTACTACTCTCACTCTATTTTTCTCCCAATAATTCCTGGTCATATGGCCCCACTTTTCACAGTGGTAACATGTCTTATCTCCCTTTCTCCCTCTATCAACATCCATTGCATTTGGGTCTTTCCATAGGCCCAGTTGATTTCCCCCTCTATTGGCTATGTTTCCTCCTGTCTTATATCCTCCTCCATTGTCTCCCCACCTCCACATTATCTGTCCTCATTTCCCTCCATATGACCCTCCCCCAAATCCTCCTCTTGGCTGTGCATTTCCCCCTGGGCATACTATATTCCTTCCCAACATCCTTTCCTCTACCCTACTCTGTCTCTGGTTTCTGTTTAATCTTACTGCCCTCTCTTGCCACTCCCCAATGGTGGTTGGGGGCTCCTCTGCTTCTACTAGCTTCCTTCTTATTGCTTCATTCAATCCCCTCTTGAATTCTTCAATGAAGGGTCTTCTCTCATAGCCACTCCCCCTAGCAACTTTCTTGAACTCTTGGACATACTCGTTGCATGTCCTTTCCCCTTGCTCTATTGTCCACAACTGCTCTATCTTCCTCTCTTCCTCCAACATTTCTCCAAAGTCATTTCTTATTTTTGTGAACAACTGTTCTGCTAATTCCACTTCTGACTCTCCTTTGGACAGCTCGTCTAGTAGATTATCTTTCCATGCCTCTGCCACTCCCTCCTGCACATATGATAACACCCAGGCTACCTAGGCCGTTGCTGCCGCCTCTGTCATCTTTATTCTAATATATAGGCAAGCTGCGTTAATGAACGCACTCATCTCCTCCATCTTTCCACTGAATACTTGAGGTCTTACAACCTCTACCGGCTCCCCTGCTGTTGGAGGAGCATGGTACTGACCTGCTGCTACAGGGTGGTGATCATTGCAAGGAGTTGTTCCTCATGGGTTAGTGGTGGTTGCTGGCAGGGGGCAGGTACCTGGGTGGGTTTTCCCTCTTGCTATTGTTGCTGTTGCCATGACATTTTGTGCAGTAGTGATGGTGATGGTAATAGTGATAGTGATGGGGAAGTGGATGATAATTCGTACTCCGAGGACTCTTGATCCAGGGTAACTAACTAAGGCTATGTCTAACAGGATGCAAGATCTTCTCCTGTCTGGATTTCTACTGTCCTAATCAAATGGTAAACGATTGCCTCTAAGAAGAGGACCCCTAAGCTAAGTGGCTTCCTAAAGAATAACCACCAATCTCCTGTGTGTACCACTCACAATAGACCGCAGCACGGAGTTTATACTAAGAAGAATATAATGAACAGACCCAATTACAAGGTCAGGACTTGAACAAGATACCTGGACTTGGTACCTAGTCTCCTCCCTCAGTCTCTAACTGACTGAGAAGTCCCCTTTACAGCTAGGGCCCACTATCCAAAATGCTTATGAGCGCTGTGCTCACTAGCGAGGGCAATGAAGAGTAAGTGAGTAGTGAGGCCACAAGATGTGAGGTCACTATTGGGTATCAAGTTCTTATGTTATCAAGAGACTGTGATAGTCCTTAGTGATCACCCTAGATAGATGTTCAGGAAAAACTCAATGGAGTTCTTTATTGGATTGCTTAACTACTTATGCTACTTTTACAAGTGGCTGTACACTACTAGTCCACAATCACATGTCCTTCTGGAATGTTCTATGACCACATGGTATGATTACCTAAGCTTCCCATGCTATTTATATCTCCACTCCATTATATAACTTGATGTTGTAGATTAAGTATTATATCAATGATGAGCTGGCATTGATGTCTTAGAATGGAGAAGGAATGGAAGAATGGTGGTGTAAGTGGAGTGGAGGAGTCAACAGAATGTAGAAGAGATTGGACATGAAGTGGAGTGGAGGAGTCAACAGAATGTAGAAGAGATCGGACATGTCTATTGCGTCAGTTCATTGCAATAGAATGTGGTCTCTTTCATTGTTGCCCAAGTTCCCGACATGAAAGTGATCCAACAAGGTTTGATCAAATGGATCATCATTCATCATCCTCACTACTTTTCTTTTCTACGCTAATTTAGCAGCTATGAATCTCGCACTCGTTGATACAGAGACTGGCACAAATGTTTATATTTACCTATCGACTATATCAGAGAAATCAGCCAGTGGTGAAAATACATTCACTAAAAAGCGCGAGTCTCCTTCAAAGGAAATGATCCAACAGCGCTTTTTATATCTGGTACAGTGAGTTAACCAATTGTAATTGGAGATCATATCAGCTGAAAGAAGGTGGCTGAGGCAAGCCGGGGCACTTGTGACTGCTCCCCCACTTGCAGCTTCGCCGTGTGTTGATATGTCTAGATGCGGACGATTCCCGAACCAGGAGCGCCTGTGCCTTGTTCTTATCTATCTGATATACATCCGACACGAACACTATCTCCTCCTATCCATTCTATTCAAAAGTTGAAGCAATGGAAAATGCTACCATGGTACGAGTTATCCAAATCCTCGGCGAGTGTCATATTGTCCCATCGGCACCATTGATCAGTCATCTCATTACATTTCCTCACAGAGTTCATCGGAGAGCTCAAGGATGAATTTCGACAACCGCTTGTTGTTAAGTACTCTGACAAGGCAGATAGTCCTCTTCGAAGTCTTGATAAAAAACTCGACAATAAAATCAGAATCCAACAACATTTGAAGTTGAGCCGGAGCGGATTGTAAGTGGATCTTGAGCCCGTGTGATCCTACAATATTCAGGTGATGTAGGATATTTCTGGAAGGGAGCAGCCTAAATATTGAAATACACAAGCATACCAAACAGCCGGGATTCTTGAGGCCCAAGCGCGACCCACAGGATGATTTACTTTGTCAAGCTAGCATGAAATTCGACAATTTATGGGATCACCTGGCCTCTGAAGCACAGCGAGAAACCAATTGTAAGTTGATCTTTGCATCGATCACTTACTATCTACTCAGGGCATCTTAGCAAACTTGGAGATGAAATTCACCAATCCGATTCTAGGATTACAGTTTTGGATCGTCGCTGAAGTACGCATTTTATCACAGTTAAGATGTAGATTTCCTACTGAAACTTAATTGTAGGCCTACGGCATTGATTTACCCACTCTAGATGCCCAAATTAAGGATACAACAAGAATCCTGAAATCCTTCAAATCACTTTTGAGCCGCTTTGGTTCTGCGAGCACTGGTCCTAGGATGGTTATTGAGTTCGGGTTGGCCATCAATGTGGTAATGAATCATTGCCTAGCATGCGTGTATGTTATCTGACTTGAAACAGCTGAATTCCGTAGTTCAAACAGTGGTTGATTGCATTGATATCGTATACAAAGTTGGCCACATTCTCTTTCAACTTGAACAATATGCCTGATAGGTTTTGTAGCATTTTGAAGCTCAAAAAGAATCTCGTGATGCAATGCAAAACCTCGCAGAGGGCATGAGTGTCCTTGCTGACCAGCTGACCAGGCTCAAGGAACTTCCAAATTCAGATGAATTGCGTAAAATCATCAATGAATTTGATGGAATGATGGAAGAGGTGGTGGACTTTATTGAGAAGTGGCTCAAAAGTTGGTCGGGTGCGCGTTCTATCATGCGGAATGGATTGACGACTGAGTCGTTGTTGCAGCCAAACACATTCTTGTCGTCCCTCACAAGGATAAAGCTATTGAATTGAGGAAGAAGATGGATGCTTTTGCGGGACATTTCGACAGGGATCTTCTCATAGAGATCCGAGCAGAGCAAGGTCTGGTCTTTGTGCCTCGTCTTCATTGTGGCAATCATCTGATTTGTGGTACCAGCCATTGTGGAGAATGATGTTGCAAATACCCGAGGTGGGTCGTCTATGGTTCCTGATCGGCTCTCCTAACACGTCATTCATCCCATGTGATGTATAATTTTGTACCAGAAAATAAGGAGCTGGACGATCTGGTAAAAGCCATAGGGGAGAATAGGCTTCCCCTACGCGAATCATGTCTGGAAGGCACCCGGACCACCATCTTGCAAGAGATTGAAAACAAAATCAAGAATGTCGATAGCCCCAATGTGATTTGGCTAAGGGGATCACCTGGTGTTGGGAAATCTGCCTTGGCGGCCAGCATTGCCGACCGACTAGTGGACCAGAAGCGCCATGTAATCTCATTCCGGTTCGATCGCAGAGATTCTACCATCACCACGAACGCCCTGTGGCGTGCTGTTGCATGTGATCTTGCTCGCCTGTATCCCTTGCTTCGACAGCACTTAGCTCAAGGAAATCAAGGATACAGCTCATCCGACATTGATCAACTTTTCAAATCACTCATCGAGGGACCGTTATCCGTGCTGGTTGATGCTTTTCCGCGTGAGGAGCTTCCAGTGATTGTGATAGATGCATTGGATGAATGTGGTGGCCTGAGGCACAACACATCAGGGAAGGAGGATTTCCGGGGTCTCTTGCATACGATCCAGCATTGGACTCAGGTTGATCAGTTGAAGAAACTCAAATTGGTCATTACCAGCCAGCCAGAGGACCATATCACCTTCCGCGATCCCATCAGTATCTACGATATTCCTTCTGGCCATGGGGTCAAGCCAGGCGATAGTGTTTCAAGTGATATCCATATGTTCCTCCAATCACGACTCGACAACATGAACATGGAACCTGGATGGATCGCCGAGGCTCTTGACTACCTGGTTCCCGGTGCTGCCGGTATATTCATTTGGGCAACTACTGTTGCCAATTTCCTTGAAGATGATCCTGAAGCACGGTTTCACATCCTTAAATCGAGGGAGGGAGAGGATGACATGGGGGGAATGGACAATCTGTTTTCTTTGTACACTACTGTTGTCAGGGAATCACTCGGACGGATTTCGAAACAAGAGGTCCAAGGGATCACCTCTGTTATAGGTGCCATGATATATGCTAAGTGGCCTCTCAGTGACGATGCGCTTGTGATGCTTCCTGGGGTCAAGATTGGGGGGACAGATGTAATACAATTAATTCGAAGAAGTCTCGCTTCCGTCATTGACTCTGGCCCTATCCTTCATTTCCATCACAAATCATTTGAAGACTATCTTCTCTCGAGCTCGTTTCTAAAAGAATTACCTGAGCTCTCCGCTGTTCAGGATAGAGGGCATCATGAACGTCAGCTTGCTGTGTTATGCTTGAAAACCCTGGTATCACCCAAGCTTCATTTCAACATGTGCAACTTGGACTCCTCGGTCATAAAGAATGTCGATATTCCGCCCAATGTCAAATCCATGATCCCTCCTTTCGTTTTATATTCATCTCAATTTTGGGCGGACCACCTTGTTCATACTTCGTCTGACGAGCCATCTGACAAGAAGCTGAAAGATGGGGTCAAGTTCATGATGTACGAGAAACTCCTGTTCTGGATAGAGACAATGAGCCTATTGGGAAAAGCGTATGACGTGTCTTCGATCCTAAAAAGGGCTTTGTCATGGAAGGTGCGTTTATTCGTCATTTCTCTGTGACATATCTGATGTTGGCTGGCCAGCCCCTCACTCTTGATAATAGGCTGAGATTTTTTATCCATGATGCTCTCCGCTTCATTTCTATGTTCATCATTCCAATCTCACAATCTGCCCCCCATGTGTACCTCTCAGCACTCCCATTCACACCTGAGGAATCTCGTGTTGCCAGAAAATTCCACCCAATGCTTTGCAATGCCTTTGTGGTCACTGAAGGGAGACCTAGTCAACAGCCAATGGTGGTCTTCACTGCAGAGCACCACAAAGACCCTGTGTGCCATACAGCTTTCTCACCAGATGGAAGCACATTTTCCTCTACATCATTCAGCGCTGTGTATATCTGTGACTCTGAAACAGGTCATTGCATTTCAGGCCCATCTGAGAGGCCTGGTATATATGATACCTGCTTTAGTCCTGCTGGGAAGCATATCTTAGTCAAATCCGACTCTCATGCAGTAGTTTGGGACGTTGAGACGGGTGAGAAGCAGTACCAAATTGAGGGCTCTGATTTTGCCTTCAATCATCATGGTGGAAGAATTGCCTCGGTGAAAAAAGATAGAAACTTAGACAACTCTGAAGATAAAGGTGCAAATCGAATCCTGGTTCAGTTCTGGGATGCTAGCAATGGTACACTGATATATAATAGGCTGTTGGAGGTAAATGATGTTCGTGTTGCCCAATTTTCTCCTGATGGGCATTTTCTGGCCATAGCAAAGAGGTCTGAGGATGTCATTGAATTACGGAACTTGGAAGATAACAAGGAAATCCGACGATTCACATATCCTCATCGAAATTTGTCATTTATCCGCTTTTCTCCAACCAGCGACACTTTGATGGTCGGATCTAGAGAAAAACCTCGCCAAGTTTACCTTTGGAGATTGGACACGCAAGAGATGGCATCCTTCAGCCATGATTTCTATGGTGTACCACATGTTATTCATTCACCCCTTACGAATTACCTATTTATCGAACGACTTGACACGGTGGAGATATGGGATGTCTCTGAGACCGGCTCAAAAATGATCTGCGAGATGAAGCCTGGATCCACTTCACTTTTAAGGAGTATCTGTCCATCATGCGATGGTCACAGGGTTTTGGTCGGATATTATGATGGAAGTGTGGAGATGTGGAACCTGGACCTGGAGAATTTGGCGATCAATCAGGCTGACACTACGGACGCTCGAGATGTGCGAAGAGTTGTTACAATTTCACCATCTGGAAAGATGGTAGTCACAGGATCACAGCAACCTTCCAAAGTCAAATTTCTGGATACAACTACTGGGAAAGTCATAGCGTGTACCGATATCGAGTACGAAGACGACATGGAAATTGCATTTTCCCCAGATGAAGAACAGGTAGCATTTTTGTCCAAGTCTCTCATCATCATATACAATATAATGCATCCGGAGAAGCGCGTCTTATTCGACCCCTGGCCGGGAAAGGATATTCGGAAAGGGAGGGTCGCCTTCCAAACATGCAACGACCTGGTCATATGTGCCATCTCCCGTGGCTACTCAGGAACACTGCAAGTTTGGCATCAGCAGGATCCCACAGGTTTCAAATGCACATATTCTTTAGACTTCAAGCCTGACAAATACTCGTATCCAATCCTGGCACCTGATGGCTTGACCGCCATTGTGCCTTACTTTTCCTCCACCAAATATTATTCATGGAATCACGAGACTGCCCAGTTTGATCCTGTCCACTTTGAAGATCAAGTGCATGTTCTCTGGCACCCTAAGTACTCACCCGATGGGAAACTCTTCGCATGTCGGTCTCTTTATGACTCCCACGTCCGAGTCTGGGACACACGAACTGGCTATCTCGTTTCCAAGTTTCCAACGCCCAGGGTGGATGCAATTGCCCTCTCACCTGCTCTGATTGATCATTCCCTTGGCGAGAGACTCATTGCTCTAAGATTCAATAATGAAAACGCAATATGTCTCTTTGATGCCTATACCGGCCATCAGCACGCTCAAGTTTTGGGTCAAGCATACACAGACATGGCGTTCATACGAGATGGAACAGTGTTGGCATACTATTCCAGTGACTTTGGTTTGAGAGTATGGGACATAGCAAATCTCGCAGTTGACCTCTGGCATTCCACTCATGGATATGAGCTTATGCTGCAAGGCATGAGGGAAGGATGGGTGATGGGTCGGGATGATGAGCCACTGTTTTGGGTACCAGCCGAGCACAGGGAACATCTGTGTGCGCCACCGTTCAAAGTGGTAATCAAGGCCCCCCAAATGAACTCAACAATGCCGGACTTGTCTAACTCAAGGTTCGGCAGAAAGTGGACGGAATGCATTGACAAAGGGTGGTTGAGAGAGCTCGAGAAAAAGGAAAAGGAGGTAGGATAGCTGCTGGAGTAAGAAAACAAGGTGCGTTCTGTCCTTACCCAATGTACTTGAATGTGTTCAAACATAACAGGAGAGTAGGAGGAGCCTGTTACTCTACTCAAGTTTTCGCCCTCTCGGTGTCTCAAGAGAAGTTTCCGTTTTAGCGAGTCTAAGGACACCTACTATGTTGAGTTGAGGACGAACAGCGTAATAATGGGGGAACTCGTTGCAAATGTGCAACGTACTTCATTGCTACTACATCTATTTTTCTCTAACTAGAACAATAAAAGTGAAACATCTTGTCTGACATGAAGAGAAACAATCACTGAAACATAGAACTAATTTTAGTGTAGCGTTCGATATTCTAACACACAATTTGGTGTTCACCTCACTAGATGATCTCGCGATTTTTCCATTGACATTGATGAAAATTGGTACAAACACAACCCTATGTATCAGCTGCATCATTCAACAAAATTTCTTTCAGGCCATTTAACATCATCCGAGCGCTCGTGCTACCACAAGACAATTGTGTACGAAGCCTGAGGAGAGTTTTGAGCGTGCTCTCGAGTCCATAAGAGATTGCCTTGACTCGGGTGCGGTGTCCGACACTTGGCTCAGGCGCGAGAACCCTAGACTCTTCAGCGCTTCTGCCAAGTCACTTCTGCACACCTCTTAAGGAGTCAGGGAGACCAGACAAAGATGAGGCAGTCAATGAAGTGGGGAGGGACGTCGGGAAGGTGGAGGCTGAGTTAAGGGAGGGATAACCATCACATGGAGTCAAGTTGCTGCTTGAATTGGGATGTCAAGTCACCTGACAGTTCAGTGTCATCTCACCTGTCAAGTCATCTAGACCTGTCACATAGTCATGCTTTGCCACAGTGCCGCTAGACATAGAATTAGCTACTATTGTAATAATGTTGAATGTACATGAATTTCCTTGAAGGTGGTTGAGTTCAGGTCCTTGTACTACATTCTATATCATAGCCTTTGCAACATCAAATGGAATTTCCTTATTGTTACAGTCACTATCTCTCTTGACAATATCATGGACAATGGAGATGAACACACCTACCCACCTGATCATGCAACTATTGATCCAAACCAGCTCAATATGATGAAGAATATGTTTCAGGCCTGAATGTTGGAGATAGAAAGAGCTGTTCAGCAGCAGCTAGTTGCTGGGAGAGCAAGCTAGGCCCAAGAGAGCAGAACTTGAGAAGCAGATTGAGGAGTTACAGAAACTGTTATCTGATACACAATTGCACCCAAGTCCCAATCAAAGGTGTGCTTATGCATTAAGTCTGTTTATAGTAATATTGTTATGACCTTAAGAAGTAACTCAGGTTGCAACACTCAAGTAAAGATTTGAGGATGAGATAAGAGTAGAGGAAGGAAGGGAATAATACAATTGGTAAAGCATAAGGAATACAGGAGAGTATCTACTGTATATATACCTATGTACCATGTATTAAGAGTGAGGAGGAAGCGAGGCAGATGTAAGGTCTACTGAGTAAAGTACATGCCCTAACAATAAGGCACTGACTGAGCTACTGTGTCAAGAACTATGCAGAGTGGAAGTGGAGTAGACCAGAGTGGAGTGGAATTACTCTGGAGTGAAAGGGAGTTGACAACAAAAGTAGGGGAATAACCTTGGCCTCAGCTTGTGCACTGTGCCTCGATCTGCTGTTATGTTGTTATGCTGCAAGCAATTTTTCCATAGAAGATAACATTTGATACACTTTATACCAACAGATTCTCAATTAGAATTCGCTCTAGAACCCTTTCTATATTCTCAGAACATAACACTATAGGACAAGTACATTGAGCAGGTGATAATTGACCTAGGGCTTGTGTTGAGACCTCGAGAAGCAATTAGGATGAACTGGCATCAGGTTACTAAGAGAGTTACTGAGAGACTACACTCTAGATCCGCTTTTGTACAGACCAACTTAGAAAGATGGTAAGCTTGTACTCTAGACCCAGTACTATTCAGATGAAGAACTTAGACTAATAGACTTTGTGCTTGTAAATAAATAAGCATTGATAGCATCAGATCAATTATATTTAGATAAATGACCTCTAGGACATGACTTGGAGATACTAGACATTTATTGAGACTTGCTAACTGCTTAACAGGTAATCAATGAAGTCCAAATTACAAAGCAGCATCAAGAGCATAATAGGAAAAGACAGAAGAATATTCTAGAAGAAAGCAGCGATGAAGACACATCATCTTTGATGGGAAGGACTTAGTGAGGGAATACATCATCACAAAGAAAGGAGAGGGCTGCATCATCAGTAGGAATTTGGGAGGACTTAGGAGAGAAAGGAGGCAATGGAATCCTAAAAGTAGTAATAGTTTCCCTTTTATAATTTATTTCTTAAGTTTCAGGGCTTTGTAATATTTTAATATAATATCCAGAGTGCAGTTGGATGAAAAGGAGAACCTCTTGACTCCTACCTCCATCTACACTGCCTCTTGGATCGTGAATGTGGATCTATTGAGAGTAAAAAGACTAGAACTAGTAGGGTGTCTTGAGAAGAACACAAAATATACCCAGAACTCGATCTAGGAAGAAGACACAGATGCAACTCGGGCAGGCTTTGAAGAGGACAGCAGGCTAGAAAAGCTTGGCTAGGTGCACACTTGGATTGCATCACACCCATAAGGTTTGGTGTTGGGGGTGCAGACAAGAGGACAACTGAGTATGGAGGGTTTATGAGTGATCAACTAACTGTATTTTCCAGAGGAGCTTTTGTCATAGTGTGTAAAGGTTGACACCTTAGGGAGGCTATGTGATGACAATCTAGAGAGATCTTACAATCCTTTTACAACCACCAACTTATATTTTACTAGAGCTGTATATAATTCTCATTTCTCTAATTATTTATAAACCTTCAATTTTGATAATCTCCTCTCAGACCTTTAGCATGCAATTGGGAGCTGGCACATCATTGTTTTGTTTGTCCTAGTGTGCAATTCCCCTTTTGCACCCTTTTAATGGTAAGACCAACCTTGAGTGGATTCATAAAAACTTTATTATCCTCTCTTTTGGTTATTTGAGTTTTCCCTCTAAATTCCCCCTTTCCTAAGCTCTCTTTGTTATTTGATCATCTCCCCAGTGCCTACTTGTTTAGTGCACAATTGTAGAATATCTTGGAGATTCTTTTACTCTCATTTGTTGTCATTTTTGTTTTGTGATCAATTCCCTTTGATTCCTATCACTGGAATAGCTAGAAGTCAGAAGTACAGAGAAAGTAAAAGTCATAGTGGAAGGAGTGGATCTATTGGAGAAAGTAAAACAATTGAAAGTAAGAGATAATGAAGTAGTAAAAGCAGTCAAGGAAATAAAGCAAGTGGGGATAAAAATGTTAAGAGACGAAGAGTGGAGAGAAGATAGTATCATGTACAAAGAAGAAAAAGTCTATGTACCTAAAGATGAAAAGCTGAGGGTAGAAATTATTAGACCACACCATGATATGCCAATAGAAGATTATGGGGGACAGTGGAAAACAGTGGAGTTGGTCACTTAAAACTTTTGGTGACCAGGAGTTACAAAGGAGATAAAAAAATATGTAGAAGGGTGTGATGCTTGCCAGTGAAATAAAAACTGCACAGAGCAACCAGCAGGTAAGTTAATGCCCAACTCAATACCTAAAAAGCCTTGGACACACATATTGGCAGATTTTATTACAAAGTTGCCATTAGCTCAAAGATATGACTCTACTCTAGTAGTAGTGGATTGATTAACAAAGATGGTTCACTTTATACTGACTACAAAAAAGACATTGGCAGAGGGGTTAGCAAAGTTGTTTAGAGATAACATGTGGAAGTTACATGGATTACCCAAAGGTATCATTTCAGATAGAGGACCTCAGTTCACAGCAGGATTAATGCAGGAATTGAACAAAATACTGGGAATAAAAAGTAAATTGTCGATAGTGTTCTACCCTCAGACAGATAGGCAAACTGAGAGGGTCAACCAAGAGTTAGAACAGTACTTGAGTGTCACAAAAAGTGACTACTAAATAGTATCATGAAGGTATAACAAAATATCTGTTCAAATGAACTACATAAATAGCTAGACCCTTGTTAGCAAGTAGCCTTGCTAATGTCGCCCTTTTGGTATAGTGGTAAACTATACAGTATGTGACTACTGGTCCATAGCACAACTGTGACATTGAGAATGTTCATTGATCATAGGCAAGAACAATAGTCAGAGTAGTTGGGAACAGCAGAATTTGTGTATAACAATAAAGTGCATTCAAGTACTAGAACATTGCTATTTAAAGCAAATTATGGGCAAAATCCTAGGATAGAGTCCGAAATGAGGAAGAAAGGGAAATACAAGGGAGCAGAGAAATTTGTAACAAAAATGAAAGAGATTCAGAAAAAGACTAAGACAACACTAGGAAAGGTACAAGAAGAAATGAAAAAGTATGCAAATAGAAAAAGAGCAGGAGTTAACGAATATAAAGTAGGAGACTTAGTAATGCTAAGCACTAAGGATCTGAAATATCAGATGGTTGGGAGGAGAACAGAAACATTAACAGAGAGATTTGTAGAGCCTTACAAGATAAAGAAAATTGTATCATCAAACACAGTAGAACTAGAGCTACCTAGTATAGTAAAAATACATTTGGTAGTAAATTTTAGTAGAATACAAAGATATGTAGAGCAAGTGGAGGGGCAGGAAAAGGAGAAACCAACTCCAGTTATAATTGAAGGAGAGAAAGAATAAGAAGTAGAGAGGATTCTAAATAAGCAATGGATAAGAGGAAAAGACAAGTACTTAGTGAGATGGAAAGGATTCATAGCAGAGTCAGATACTTGGGAAAGAAAAGAGAACTTAGAAAATGCAAAAGAGGCAGTAGAAGAATTTGAGAAGGAATATCAGTGAGATATGGAAGATATAAGAAGACAAGAAAGAGAAGAGAGAATATTTAAAAGAGGAGAACTACTAGAAAGATTTATGGTGAAGAAATTATTTGGGTGGTCAGATAAGAAGTATGATGAAGAATATTGGGGAAGACTTGAGAGGAACTGAAAATGGTGGAAAGGAAAATAAGTGTTAGAAACTATAGGGGAGAAAAAAAAAGAAATTGAGCAAAAGGAGTCAGAAATTGGAGAATAGATGGAGGAAGACAAAGACAAAATGGGCAACATGGTTGACCCATATTATGAGCTGTAAATCCTCAGGACAAGAAAACTTAAAAGGAAGGTAGTGTCATAACTTGGCAAAATGGCTAAGTTATTATTGATATTTCTTTTCTTTTCTTACTACACAAGGATGAAGCACAAGAAAGTATCAGGTGACATCACATGACTAAGTTACATGAGGACCATAAAAAAGTAGTGCACAAACCATATAGTAGTTGTATAAGTAGTATACAGAATTAAATGAGAACTTCATTGAGTTCTTCTTGTCAACTTGGACTTGGAGAGTGATTAAGTCATCTAGGCTAAGTTGCTACAAACAGACATTTGTATAAGTAGTCACTCTAATCCAACAAAAACTCCATTGAGTTTTTCTTGAACTTCAACCCTAGTCTAACTCTAAGTCCATTAAGGGCTTACACTAACAGACTATCTAGGACCCCATCACAGGACTTGGTACTTAGGGTAGGATTGATATAATATTAAACTCTTAGCTTTGTTATCAACTTAGTCTCCTCAAACTGTCTCTTCATCTTTTTTTCTGTCACAAAAAAGTGACTACTAAATAGTATCATGGAGATATAACAAAATACCTGTTCAAATGAACTATATAAATAGCTGGACCCTTGTTAGCAAGTAGCCTTGCTAATATCGCCCTTTTGGTATAGTGGTAAACCATATAGTATATGACTACTGGTCCATAGCACAACTGTAACATTTTCCTTAAATCAATTTCCTTGATCAAACTTAGTAGGCCAGTATAAAGGGTAACTCAACCCCTAGTTGTAGTCAAGCCCAGATACCTTTTCCCTTGAGTACAGACTTAACAGTATAACAAAGCTAAAATCTCCTTTGTACTAATTCAACTAAGGACTGAGATTAGTTATGTTTAGTTCTACCGGACTGTGAGGGTGACCAGAGTAGAGCACTCCAGGAGATTCCTCAGAGAATTAGATGAGGCTCCTAGAGAGAATAATCTACAATATATATACTAAAATGTCCTTGCATTCCATTTTTTGGTAACCAGGGGCTGCACAATGAAATTATGTTGGGAGGCAATAGGCTCTGGAGTCATGTGTAGGGGGTCCCCTTACATTTACCCCCCCTCCAAGGTTATTGCGTCTCGAAGCAATGGTTCTGGGATTAAAAATAGCATTAAAGTCTGTTCAGCAGATGTGTCTTGGGGCAGCTGGGTACTTCCAATAGTACTCTGTGACAAGGTCCAGTGTCTTGACATTGGAGGTGACCTCCCAAGAGTTGTGTTCTCTGCTAAAACCCTTCTACTTGACCAGGAACTGGAACCTCCTCCAGTGCCAGCGACTATCTAGTATCTCTTCCACTTCCCACTCTTCTTCTCCATTGACAACAATGGGTGGTGGTGGGACTTGCAGTTTCCTCCCTAGGATCAGATCTTCCAGAGCAGTGGACAACTTTACGACGTTGAACACTGGGTGCAACTGCCTCATTCCGTGGGATAACTTGAGATGGTAGGCTAACGGTCCCACTTGGTGTTCTATTTCAAAAGGTCCTAGTCTGTGATGTGACAACTTCGGAGATGGACATGTTGTTTTAATATCTGACGCATCTAAGTATACCCGGTCTCCTGGTTTGTATATGGGGGCCAGAGACCTCTTTCGATTATAGTACTGCATCATATCTTCCTGTGCTTTGTGGATCGCTGACTTGGCCTCTTCAGTGGTGGATTTCATCCACTCCATGAATTCACTGACCGTCTCTAGTCTAGAGGGGGCTTGGCTTGGTTCAAAGCCCATATGGGGGATTCGTCCAGTGTCTAGTAGGAACAGAGGTTGCTGCGTCGCAGAGTGGACATGGTTGTTGTGCTGGAACTCCACGATCGGTAGGAGGTCGTACCAGTTGTTCTGTTGTTTGTTGACGAATAAGCAAAGGAACTGGTCGAGCTCCTGGTTGACACATTCCATTTGTCCGTCTGTCTGGGGGTGCCAAGCTGTGGAGGAGAATAGTCATATGCCTAGTAGCCTGTATAGTTCCTTAGTAAATGAAGCTACGAATTGGGGTCCGCAGTCAGAGACAACACATTTCGGGAGGCCATGGAGCTTCCAGATGTGGTGAAGAAAGAGTCTGGCTGCTCCTTCTGCTATGACCGTTATGTGCATCAGAACGAAGTGTACTCTCTTGGAGACGGAATCTACAACAGTCATGATGGCATCATGTCCAGAGGACTCTAGGAGTTCAACCACGAAATCGACACTGAGTGTATCCCACCATGTATTCGGAATGGAAAGCGGTTGAAGCTTGCCAACTGGAGAGTATTGCTAGGGTTTCGTCCGGAGGCAGAGATCACAAGTACTTACATACTGGCTGATATACCTAGATATCTGAGGCCACTAGTAGTTCCGGAACACCAGTTCTAGTGTCTTCCATCATCTGGGATGACCTGCGATGTGAGTGTCGTGGCAAAGGGCTACGATCTGTCTGCATAGGTCCAGACTTTGAGGTATGTATATCTTCCCTCAGAACCAGAGCAGGCCATCTATGTTCAATCACTCCGAGGAGTACACTGTCCCATTAGTGGAGCGTTGGAGCTCTCGTGCTGCCTTAGTGATGGGTTCCTCTTAGTCTCCATTCTAGTTTCCTTTGTATATCTCAGACAAGATCTTCTGTTCCATGCCTGCCAGTTCCACTCCTTCCAGGGCATGCACCACAAGGAACTCTGGTCAAAGGAGGACAATGTTCTCATTGTTGGAGGCTCCGTTTCCATGATCAGCTCTCCTTGACAGTGCGTCCTGGGTGATGATGAAGCAAGAAGTCGAATCTAGCCAGATGCAAGGACCAATGAGCTTGATGATAGTTAAGTTTCTTGGCCGTCATGAAATACTTGAGGTTCTTGTGGTCGGTCTAGATTTCCACTGGATGGGTCGCTCCTTTCAAAAAGTGCCTCTACTCTTCTAACACATGGATAATGGCCAGCATTTCCTTGTTGTGGATTTTGTAATTCTGCTCCACGGAGGACAAAGACTTACTGTAGAACACTACGGGGTGCCATTTTCTGTCTGTTGTCGACTTCTGAGACAAGATTGCTCCTGTAGCAAAGTCCAAGCTATCTGCTTCAATCCGGAAGGGGTCCAATTCCTGAGGAGACACTAACACCGGAGCAGTGGTTACCGCTGTTTTGAGGTCTTCGAAGGCCGTCTGTTCCTTTTCGCTCCATGTCTAGACTTGTTTGGAGCGTGTTAGGTCAAAGAGGGGTCAGGCTTTGGCAGAAAAATCCTGAATGAACCTCCGGTAGAAGTTCACGAAGCCTAAGAAAGCCTGAACATCCGTCTTGTTCTCTAGAGTAGGCCATTCTCGGACTCCTGCGACCTTGACTGGATCCATGGAGACTTCGTTCTCTGAGATGACCAGTCCCAAGTACTCAATCTGCTGCTTATAGAACTTGCACTTCTCTGGGCAGAGGAAGAGTTTGTTCTCCTTCAAGACCTACAACACCCATCGGACTACTTGCTCGTGCTCTTCCTCTATCTTGGTGAAGATCAGGATATCATCCAGATAGACTACCACAATACCTTTCGCTATGAGGTTCCGGAAGATGTTGTTTATCATGGTTTGGAAGGTGGCTGGACTGTTAGTCATTCTAAAGAACATTACCAAGGGTTTGAATAGGCCTCGATTGGTTCGGAAGACCGCCTTCCACTCGTCTCCAGGCTTAATGCAAACGTTGTTGAAACCCCAACAGACGTCTAGCTTAGTGAAGTATCTGGCTCTGCAGAGTTGGGATATGAGTTTGGAGATCAGTGGGAGAAGGTACTTGTTCTTGATTGTCATGGAGTTGAGTGCACGATAGTCTTGAACCAGCCAGAGTGAGCCATCCTTCTTCTTGATGAAGAACACTAGAGCTGCCATGGGGGATTTGGAGGGGCAGATCCGTCTGGTATGCAGATTCTCCTCTAGGAAGGTGTCCAACTCTTTTTGTTCTACCGGAGATAGAGGGTAGACTTTTGACAACTCAGGCTCTGAACCCGGAATGAGTTTGATAGCATGGTCCCATTGCCTGTGCTCTGGGAGGATGTCAAAGTCTTTCTTGGCAAATACGGACTTGAATCCTCTGACGCAGTCAGGCAGAATGAAAGATTCTCTCCATGCCTCTGCAGATCGACGAGCTCCTTCTGCAAGTTTCTGGAAGGTCATAGAGGTGGCACATAAGTCTTCCGCAGTAGGCTCTAGAAGGATTCTGGTCATGAAGAGTCTATTCCCTTGCTCATATTCAACTTCTCGAGTCTAAATAGGGGTCTCGTCCTCTTCTGAGTCTTCCACATACTCTAGAGGGGGTCCAGACTGGCAGACATTGAGGGCTCTACTCTCCATCCTCTTCCACAACGCTTGTTCCTTTCGTATCACACAGCATCCTTCACATCAAGGAGGACATCAGTTCATTTGTACTTCTTCGGTTTGCCAATTGACCTCTGGGTTATGGTCCTTGAGCCAGGTATAACCAAGGATCATGTTTTGCTTTCCGAGGCTGGAAACAGCGAGGAGTGTCCTTTCAGAGTGGGTTTTGTAACAGAGGACTACATCTACAACTTCAGAGATCTGGCCTACCTCGTTAGGGGAGCCGTCCATGTTGTACACTAGTATGGGGCGAGAGATGCTCCAGGTGTTAATACCCTTTGTACGAACAAAGTCTTGATCTATGAAGTTGCCTGTAGCTCTAGAGTCCAAAAGCGCCTTGACAGAATGCACCTCACTGGTGTCTGTGGTGCTAACTTCTATTAGGAGGATGATTAACGTTCTGCAGGTGTTGAGGGTATTGACAGAGAGTCGTTTGGGTAACCTCTTTTCCCATTTTGGTTTCTGGGGTTGCATTGTCCTGTCCGGAGTGGAGGAGGAGAGAGAGGGTGTGTCTATAGGCTCATATATATCTGTATTGACCTCTTCTATGTCTAATACAGCGAACCTATTAACTAGCAGCAACTGGGGCACACTTTTCACCAGCCGCACTAAGCAAAATCCTCCTCTGGGGCTGAGCAAATCTCCTCTTCCTCTACTGCATCCTTGTAAGGGAATACTCCTAGAGGTATGCTTAGTGATGTGGGTAGGCTCCTACCTAAGGGCTGTTATCCTTCTGATCGCATTCTCACTCTCTCCTTCCTTTCCCTTCTGTGTCATAACATGTGATGCCTCTAGTTCTAATATTGAACTGTGTGTGATTATCAGTCAGGTACCATGTGAACTGTGCCTTGATGGTCTAGTAATATAAGTACTAGCTTCCTGTTGTAGATATATCTCAGTTGAATCTTACCTTAGCTTCTGGGACTACTCATTAAAGCTTAAGGGTCTTCGCCTTGTGTGTGACTGTGCCCTAACAATCCTTCAGGGCCATTAAATCTTCAATCAATTCCTCTCTTTGCTCTGCGGTTAACCTCCAGACGTCCAAATGGTGGGAGCAGTCCTTCACAAGATGGTTGGCCTCTTCGCAGCAATAGCAACCTCATGGAGGTAAGGAGCGCATTTTCTGGACTGTGTCTATGTCCATGGGTATTCCTCCAGATGGTATAGGTGGAGGCGGAGGGGGTCTTGGCAGAATGAGAGGTGGAGCTGCTGGAGGAGAGCAGAGTACAGAGAAAGGGGTTGGTCGAGTAGGGGCAGAGCGTACAGGGATCACAGCTGTCAACTGGAGCATAGATTGGAACGCTTTATTTGCCAACCACGCTTGGTCGATCCTCTGGGCTGCTGCATACCAGGCCTCCGGATCAGTGTCGGCGGGTCGTTCGAAAGGTATAGTGGTGATCTGACTCTGGACATTCAATTTGAGTCCGCAGCAGAATTTGACTACCAAGGTCTGGGGGTCTGTGTATCCGGCGTCTGAGGCTAAGATTAGGAAACTGTCCAAGTAATTGTCTACTGTTTGGTTCCCATGATAGTATGAAGACCCCTCCAAAGTGTTGATAGCGTCTGCTTCTGCATTGACTAAAAAGAATTGACTCTGGAATTGTTGTTCGAAGTCGGTCCAGAATTGAATTGGAAAAATGCTGGTGTCTGCCTCCTGGTGAAAGAGGTTCTCGGACCACTTCGCAGCATGTCCATCCTTGAAGAAGGCAAGGGTCCAGAAGATTTTTTCCTTGTCGCAAGTGAACTGCTCCGGGGCCAGGCACAAATACAGCGTGCAGAAGTTAAGGAAGGCTTGTCTGGAGCTCCGTTCTCCAGAGAAGTCTGTGGGAGAGGAGAGTTTTGGCCTCGCTCGCTGTTTAGATAGAGCGGCCAGAGCAGAGAAGGGAGGTCTAACCGGAGGGGGAGACACAGGTATTGGAGGCAGAGTGACAGTTGATGCAAGAGCAGAGCTGGTCATAAGTTAGGTGATATGTTGTAATTGGGTGGTCAAGGCCACGAGAGTGGTGTTTATAGCATATTCCAAAGCATTCTGTTGTTTGGTCAGCTCCTAGAGATAGTGCTGTAGGTAGCCCAAAGTATCGGCTATACCTGGGGGGGTGTCCGTGGGCAGCAACATCGTCCTTGGAGTGGAGTAATTAGAGGGTCAGAGTTTGTCAGCAGAGAGCAACCGGAGGGCGGCTGTCCACTGAGAATCCCTAAGGCTCTGGTAATGAGATCTAATTCTGCTATGAGGGCGACCAGAATAGAGCACTCCAGGAGATTCCTTAGAGAATTAGATAAGGCTCCTAGAGGGAATAATCTACAATATATATACTAAAACGTCCTTGCATTCCATTCTTTGGTAACCAGGGGCTGCACAATGAAATTATGTTGGGAGACAACAGGCTCTGGAGTCATGTGTGGGGGGTCCCCTTACACAGACCTCCACTTAGAACATCACATATATATAATGGGCTCTGCTTAATAACCTCTAGAGAGTTCTCCTCAACCCCAGTCAAATAACTCCTATAAAGAAGCTATCCTAAACAATCTAGAAGATGAAGATACTAAACTATCTACAATGTCTATCCAAATAGTTCCCCCAACATTCCCTGGTATAAACTTGCAATCACTACTACTAGTCCTCTTGAGATAGGTAAACCCCTCTCAAAAGAAATGATATTGTGGCATAGAGGAGCCAGTGGAAGGAGCCCTGACAAGCTACATGTCATGACTTGGCAAAACAGCTAAGTTATTATTTATATTTCTTTTTTTTTTCTTTTGGACCTACTATACATAAGAAGTGCAGGGAAGTGTTATGTCACAAGTGTCACATAGTCATGGTCATATGATAGGATGTCACATAATCACATCACATGAGGAGTGTGGGAAAATAGTACACAGACCATGTAGTAGTTGTATAAGTAGTGTATAGAAATGAATGAGAACTCTATCAAGTTCTTCTTGTCAACTCAGACTTGGAGTGGATTTAAGTCATCTTGGCTAAAGTCTTACACTATGTGTCTTTATTTTCCAATATCAAATCTATTTCCGAGCCTGTGAAAGAGAGTTCAACAAGAACCCTGAGAAAATATTCTTTGCTATCTCCTATCTACAAGAGATGACATTGGATTACTTTGAGCTATTTATTAATGAACCAGACCTTTACCAGAACCTAGACTTTTTTAAGGACTGGTCTGCCTTTGTCCAAAGACTTTCAAATATTTTCAGCTCCTACTCTTCAGAAGATGACAACAAGAATACTATTATGGCTATCTCTTTTTCTAACAAGGGTAAGACTGTGAGCTATTTCATATAGTTTGCAAAATACCAGAACTGTATCTGCTGGGATGACCATTCCCTAAGGAAAGTGGTCAAGGATATACTACTAAGCCAGATCCAAGATGAATTATAATATAGCTAGGAGGATATATTAACTTTTGAGGGTCTAAAAAGGGCAGTAATAAGAATTGACAATGATTACTGGAAATGTTAGCAGATGTTATGAACATCAAGTAGAACTACAGTTATTATCAACTATGGTCTGATAACAAGTGGTTAGTAGATGAGATACTAGCACTGTTGGATGAAGACATTACAAAAATGTCTAATGACTCTAAATGAACATTGGGCTCATAGTATAGACAGGACTCGTCAGAGAAATCTCAAACAATTTCTTTCTATCTTTGGACTTGAGCTAAATAGAACAACATCAGACTAACCTATTCATAGACTCTGACTCAACTTGTCACTTCTGTTACTAGACTATTACTTAACTAGTTACCCTTAGTTACAAGTAGTATTGCTTCATTGTAACAATATCACAATACCTAGTTAGGATAAATACAGACCAGAAAGAGAAGAGAATGGCAAGTTTTCTCTTTTTGTGTTTCTGTAAGGGAATAGCATCTAGGGTAATGCTTAGTAAGTCTGGTGAGCTTGTATCTACTAGAAGCTCTATATCTATTTGTATCGCATTCCCATTATTCCTAGCTTCTCCTGTCTGTATCATGTGGTGTGATACCTTCTAATCTATATTAGGACTATTGTGATTATGAATCCATGTGCATGTGACTGTTCATGGGATCATCTAGTGTATACTATATATACTAGCAATGTGTCATAGATATACTTCACTTGAATCTCAACTTAGCTTCTGGGACTATCCACTAGCTTAAGGGTGATTGCCTCTAAGTGGTCCCCTAACAATTTCCTCTGTCTTACTCTGAGGAATCAGTACTCTTCCTTGTCTTAGAACAGCCTTGAAAGATGCTACTCAAAGTCTCATTAACATCTATCCTCTTTGATATAACTTCACTAAAAACCTTAACTAGACCCTCTAGTGCACATAGCCAAAAACTATTAGCAAAGGAAGAGAAGAAAGAAAAGGGTATATTATAACTTGGTAAAACAACTAAGTTATAAGGGGACACCTCTATTTCTGCCCCTAAACTGTATAACGACACTCTGGAGCAACCCTAGCCTATTCAAGTATTACTAAAGTAATACTCAAACACACTAGTATAGCTCTGATCACGCTGACCCTGACACCAAGGAATGTACACTTAGTATATAAGGTAGAAGATCCCTCTAGGAGCCTCATCCTAATCTCTGAGGATTCTCCTAGAGGTGAGTTGTATCATAAACACACACTGTAATATTACTGAGGATTCTCCTGGAGTCTTGTACCTAGTCGCCCTTACATAAGTCAATATTTATTTTCTTTTTCTTTTCATTTCATTTAATTATTGAACATATGAGATAGTAACCACTTGTATGGATTTGCAGAAGAGTAGAGTAGAGTTAGGGCTACTTTTATGTATAAGTAGTATAAGAAATCTAATGGAAACTCTATCAAGTTCTCTTTGTCAACTTAGATAAGGAGTAGTTCTAAGGTATGTCTTTCAGGGTAATAGAAACACTATAAGAGTCAACAAAAGAAAATAGAGGACAGTAAGCTCCCAACTGGCCTCTAATAATTTGTACAGTGTATTACACCCAGAAAAACTAGGAAATAAATTAAATTGTCATAGTAATACTAAGAAAGTAAGAGACATATGACATTATCACAAATGGTCACTTACTAATTTGTAAATGATGAATTTAGATTCAAAAAGTGCTTATAAGCAAAGTTTAAACAGTGACAAGAGATGTTGTTAAGTCTGAGGTCTAATCCTTAGACTATGAGTCCTTATATACATGAAAGTGATGGTCTGAGCACTAGGACAGAACATCACATACTACTACCTATTGTTCTATATATGGTAGTGCCTTTGTACTTGAAAATGCAATAACTTAACTACATGGAGGCTGTCCTTTATTCTAAGAAAAGGAAAAATGACTATCTATGGGTAATTAATAAAGTCTATGTGCAAACATTGAGGACTTTATATCTCCACTGATATTGATTGCCTTGAGGTCATTCTAGGCTCATTCTGAGCAATATGAAGAGGGCTTCTCTGATGTTTAGAAGAAAAGCATTTATCATGGCAGTTCCCAAGATATTGGCAATTTAATATGTGGTACTATGATAGTTACCTACTGATTTGCTCAATAGCTCAGCCAATATTAATTGCCTCAAGATGTAACTGGTATTGATTAAAAGGTCTTCTTAAGGGCTTCTTGGTGCCATTAAGACTGTGAGAATCATTGAAGAATTGATGGAGATATGGCTGAATGAAGTTTGTGACAGAAAAACATTAAAAACACTAGAAAGTTATATGGGTAACAAAATAAACCAAGTAACACAATAGAACTCAATACTAAAGAAACAAAGAGATGTTTTAAATGTATGGACAATACTCAACTTGTCAACAAATAAAAAAGAACTAATACTAAAATCATTAGTCCAATCAAGAGCTCTATTTCTAGCCATAGTTAATGGAATGCCAAAGACATCCAAGAAAAAATAGAAAAACAAATAAAAACCTTTCTATGAAATGACAAAAAAACAACCATGAATTGGAAAGAAGCATCACAACCAAGAGAGATAGAAGGATTAAATATGCCTAACATAGAAATAAGAATAGAAGCAATACAAAATAATGTGGTTGAAAAAGTATCTAGTGCCAAAAAACAAAAGACCAGAATAAGCATATGTAGTAGACCAAATAATCTTCAATAACCTACCAAGATAAGTTAGATATTTCAATTATGGAATGAAAAAAAGATGCAATACCAAAATTTATAAGCAAGATGATAAAAACTGAAAGAATAAAATAGGATATGATGTATTAGAGACAGGCCCAAAACCATAAAAAATTACTACCAATATATGTGCATAATCTTTTTTTTTTTGACTCCTCTTGAAAAGGCATGCATTTCTAATGTTATTTCAGGACCAACTTATCCTATTGCATCTCCAAATTTCCTATCGGTGTCACTGCATTGTCATTTTACATATTGTCCTATAGCATTCCATGATCTCCTGTCTGTGAGGGTGACTGGAATGGGGCTCCAGGAGAATCCTCAGTTAATTCTACACTTAGATAATTGTGTACAACTCACCTCCAGGAAAATCCTCAGAGAATAAGATGAGGCTCCTGGAGGGGTATTCTAGGGTACATATACTGTTACTGTCCCTGCATCTCTAGCTCTACAGGGTCAGAGTGCTGGCAGTGAGTCAGGCTGCTATAAATATCACACAGTAACATTTATAGTCTCAGGGTGGTTCCTGAGGGATGGATTAGCATGTCCAGAGTGGAAAGATGGTGTCCCCTTACACTGTCCGCTAGCCTTCTATTTTGTTTTTTTTTTGGCTTACTGGAATCGGAACAGTTGAAACTATTCCAGGTGTGCTGTATCACATCCTGGATTGATATATACAAAGGGCTTTGGTGGCCTTGTGGCAGGCTTGGACATCCGTCTAGCGGATTGCTGTAGTGAGTGTTGAAAGTTTTAATCTGACGACGTGAAGAACAAGGCTAAATTTTTAGGGACAAGTAGGATCTTGAGAGTTCTTCCATCGCCCCCGTTTGCAGAGATATTGACATGGTAGTCCCTTATGTGTGGTCAAATTTAACTCAGCAACTGCTTGTGTAGACATCTATTAGCTACAGATCACTCGCACAAACATCTTTTTTGATAGATATTCGTGTAGCTCCTATATCTCCCCCTATCCGGGAAGAATGTGATTTATACATCACTGCCTCTTCTTCCTAAAAAGGAAA
>Ga0153962_1000012_pt1 | contig 26053 bp, 25 predicted proteins | sample TSFL046MetaG_FD_106657 | JGI IMG/M metagenome (GOLD analysis project Ga0153962, IMG submission 106657) | Attine ant fungus gardens microbial communities from Florida, USA - TSFL046 MetaG | ecosystem: Host-associated > Fungi > Mycelium > Unclassified | place: USA: Florida, Withalacochee...
AAGCTGTCGATGTCTATGTCTTTCGGCCTCGTTGTTGGGTCATGCAGATTACATTGCATGACAATATGTTCATGGGTTTGTACTTCGGCTTGGCCGCAAGGACAGTTGGTTGGGGAGTTGGGAAAGAAACGTTGACGATATTCTCCAATGGGAACATGTCCAGTTGTCATACGAGTGAATCTGGCACAAATGGAATTAGTTGTTCCTATGATGGGTGGCCACAATCCACCCTTGGCGTAAGAGGGTTTGATTACTCGCCCCTTGTTGTCTTCGAAATCGAGGAATAATTGTCCTCTATTTCTGTTCGTTTGGAATGAGGTTTGCCATTCGTTCAGGAGATCAGCACATTCTTTTTTTTTGCTGAACGAGTATGAATTTTTGCTAGGCAGGGTAGGAGTATCGTTTGCTTCTTTGACCTGCTCATCGACTAAGGCTTGTTTAGGCCACTTTGCTTTGCTTGGGCAGTACCCAAAGTGGATGGAGTTACGACAGTCTTTGTTTAGATAAGACTTTATTTTGGATGCTATTGGGACGATAGCACTTTGGTACGGGTGGACGTGTGAGTCGAGAATTTTTTGGCCGCTGACAAGGAGTCAGTGATGACTGTAATGGAGCGAGTGTCATTATTTGCGACGGCAGATGTAAGGCCAATGCGGATGGCCATTAGCTCAGCTTCAATGGGTGTAACGTTCATTGTTTGAACTATAAGACGGTCAACGATGGTGTTTTCTTTCCAGATGCGGACAATGGAAGTCACAATGTTTTTTTTGACACTGCCATCAGCGATGTTTTGTGACACTATTTGTGATTGATGAAACACTTCATTGAGGTCGTCGATGTGTTTGTGGAGACCTTCATCATCTGAGGATAAGGGAAAGTGAAAAAGAATTTTGTTAGAGAAATGATCAACTAATCTCAAACCAGGAGAAAAAAGAAGATGAAATGGATCGAATGTAGGCGTTATTTCTGATAAGCAGTTGTTGATATCTGTTATTGAGCTTATAAGTTTCTGCCTTTGTTTTGTAGAAAGATTCAGGAGAGCAAATCTGTGAGGAGGAAGATTTTTAGTGTGTTGGGGGTCTAAAAGTGCATTAATGGCATGATTGGAAGGGATAGAGGCATATCTCAGGTGATGATGGCCAACGAGTTTCTTGAGATGTAGGGAGGTGAGAATAAGTCCTGCAATGGCTTCTATTCCTGCTGTTGGTGACATTTTAAAGGCTCCTGTTATCCATCTTTGTTGAGTTTTGTTGATCTCCTTATTTCATCTCTTTTTCTCTCATTATTAGTTTCTGATTGATTAGTAAGCAATTGAGTATGTCTGCCAGCAGACTTTTCTTACACCTCAGTTCTAGACACTTCAGACTGAGGTAAACACTTTTGTTATTCTATTTTATAGATTATGTTGATGTTGTTAAGACTCTAGACCTCACAGTTGAATATACATTCAACTTGAAGCCTATGTCAAATACTTGATATCTTCACACTCCTCATTAGTGTTATGAACTTCCCCAAACCCAGTATCACACTGCCAGCAAATTTGCTACAGAAAGTAGTATTTGATATGCTTTATACCAATGGATTCCTAATCAGGATTTGCTCTAGAACCCACTATAAGTCCTTAGAACATACAAAAGGGTTGTCATAAGTCAATGCAACTATGACAATGGTGATGGACAGGATCAGTTGATGAAAGAGAATGACAGACAACATGGGAAAGAGATTAGGAACAACTGATGGACATAGGAAGAAGACTTGCATTATAAATAGGAACAAATAGATAGGAAATGTATAAATAGTGTAGAAGAATCAAGTGAGAACTCCATCAAGTTCTCTTTTAACCCTGAAGAGCTCTCTTGATCCTAACCCAGGATTAAGATCTTAAGTCAGTCACTGACAGAAGAACTTGATAACTACTACTAGAGCTTAGTTTACCTCAAACCTTGCTCACAAATCTCTTCAATCATCTTATCAACCCTTAACTGATGATCATTACGATCATTAGTCATCTCCATATATAGCTAGGCCCTTAGCTTAAGGGGACTTCTCAGTCAGTTAGGGACTGAGGGAGGAAATTGTATACCAAGTTCAGGTGTATAGTCAAGTTCTGACCTACCAATTGAACCTGTTAGTTATACTTTCATAGTATAAACCTTGTGCTATACTCCATTGAGAGTGGTACATGCAGAGGAGTGACAGTTACTTCTAGAAGGCTATCTAGAGTAGAGATCCTCCCCATTGAGGTGATAGTATAACTCTAGTATTAGAGCAGTAGTCAATAGGGAAGTAGGCATTTGGCTAGGTAAAGATCTTGTGCCCCAGCAGATATAATAGTAAATAGCGAGATTCAACATTATATCTGTACTCTTGGGATATCATCACAATATCTCAACAACAATATTACAACATCATAGTTTGCTCAAAGAAAAGCATGCCCTCACTTTATTAAGGGCAAAATTAGAAGGAAGACAAGAAAGAGAGTGCTAGAAATACAAAGGGTTCAGACACTAGGCCCAACACTACAGAGAGAAAGAAGAGAAAAAGGGAAAACTGACTCCCCAAAACAAATTTGAGATTTTAGCAAGTAGAGTGATGAGATGTGGAGTAGAGTTGAGAAGACAAGAGGCAAAATGAGAGAAACAAAAGACGGAGTGTTATAAGTACAGAAAAATATAAGAAAGCTAAACTCCAAGCTAGAATAAAGCCAACTGCTCTTTGTTCAGCGATTAACAAAGAGAACTTGATAGAGTTCCCATTAGATTTTCTATACTACTTATACTGCTCTTTGTTCAGCGATTGACAAAGAGAACTTGATAGAGTTCCCATTAGATTTGCTACACTATATATACAATTACTATTATGGCTATATATTTTGTCTCCCACAGTCCTCATGTCTATCAGCTAACTTCTTTGTCACATTACTGTGACCATGACCTGTGACCTGACCATTCTGTGACTTGTCATGTGATATTTTCCCATACTCCACCTTAGTAATAAAAGAAAGGAAAAGGAAAAAAATATTAAATAATAACTTAGCTGTGTTGCCAAGTCATAATATTTACCTACTAGCAGTTTCCTCAACACTATACCTGGAATGCCAAAGACAAGTCATGGCATCCAAGATAATAGGCCAAGGTGATTGGGAGAATGTACTTTATATTACCATCAAAGGAAAAACAGTTCTTTTTACAATTTCTTTTGACTATATTTGAGAGTAGAAAGAGTTAGGAACATCTAAGGATCTGGAATAGCCAAGTGTTTGCTACATTTAAGGAAGCATGTATGGCAAGAGAATTACTGGAGGATGATCATGAGTAGAGGATTTTCTTAGAAGAAGCAATTGCAATATAGCCTAGAATAGCATATTGTCAGTTGTTAGCAATTATCTTACTAACTGATGAAGTGGCTGAGCCTCATTTTCTCTGAGATCAATTCAAGACTGGACTATGTAATGATATCAAGCACAAACTACATCATATGAACCACTACCAAGCTGACCAGGAAATACCAAAGGATGATATTTATGATTATGGCCTTTGGGATCTTAATAGGATATTAGTAGGAATGGGAAAAAGTCTTGCTAATTTTCTACCAATGTCTCTTCCACAGCAACAGTGGGCTCACAGAATACCCAATCCTCTCTTGCAGGCTGAGCAGTATAATGTAAATAAAATGGCAACTTTAGTGGATGAGCAAAGGGCAATCTTTAATCCTGACCAAGTTGTTGCTTTTAATGCTATCCTCAAGTTTATTACCAATAATCAGGGTCATCTTTTCTTTATTCATGCTACTGGTAGTTGTGGGAAGATATTTTTGTGTAATACTATTGCTGCTGAGGTTAGAAGGAAAGGTCAGATAGTATTGTGTGTAGCATCATCTGGGATTGCTGCTCTTTTGTTAGATGAAGGAAGAACATCTCACTCATGCTTCAAGATTTCTCTTTCTATCCATGAAAACTCTGTGGCTGGGCTCAAACACAATAGTTACATATTCCCAGTCCTTCAACAAACCAAGGTTATCATTTGGGATGAAGTTCCTATGCAGCACAAGTATGATATTGATGCTGTTGATCAGTGTATCAGAGACTTGCTTGAAGTAAGTAATCACTTGCACTTGATAGCTCTTGAATTAATATATTATCTAGAATGACCATCTATTTGGTGAAATTACAGTGGTATTTGGAAGGGATTTTTATCAGACTTTGCCTGTGGTGCCCAAAGGAACATGTCAACAAGTGGTAGCAGCATTTCTCTGCAGAGGAAACTTATGGGAACATATCAAGTTCTTGTATCTCAGACAGAATATGCACTTGGGTCACTCTGAAGCTGACAATCAATATGCTCAGTGGTTGCTAGAGATTGGTGCTGGGTCAACTATGGATGATAATGAGATGATTCAAGTTCCTCAGTCTATGGTTTGTGCTAATCTCAATGCTCTTATCAATAGAATCTATTTAGGGATTAGTAACTCAAGGGCTCAAGATGACTGGTACTTTTTGGATTGCATTATTCTCTGTTCTAGAAATAATCAAGTCCATGATATCAATGAGGCCATTCTTCAACAGTTCAACCCAAATACAAAGGTCCATATGCTGAGAAGTGTGGACTCTATATCTAAAAAAGATAGAATGCACCATGCCTATCCTGCAGAGTTTCTTTAACAACTCAATACTGGTGGATTGCCTCCTGCTTAACTCTGTCTCAAGGTTGGCTCTCTAGTTATCTTATTGAGGAACTTGGATCCAGGAGAAGGACTTTGTAGTGGGACAAGAATGGTGGTATTGAATGTGAGAAAAAAGATGCTCCAGTATAAAATTATCAGCAAGAACAGGAGATTTAGAGGCAAGGTGGTATTGATTCCAAGGATCAGGTTATCACCTAATATAGAGACATTGCCTGTGCCACTCAAGAGACTTCAATTTCCAGTCAGACTGGCCTTTGCTATAACTATCAACAAGTCTCAAGGACAGTCAGTGGAGTATGTGAGGATTAATTTGCAAACATTAGTGTTCTCCCATAAACAACTTAATATGGCCTTTTCAAGATGTACTTTACCTCTGAATATCTTAGTACTTCTTCCAGAGCAAAGCCAAGAGAGTAAAAGAACACTTAATATAGTATATAAAGAAGTATTTAATAGCATTAGATTATAGATTGTATATGTATGTGACAATAGACTTCAAATTGATTTTTCTTATAATTTGAGAGATAAAGAAATGAGTTAGAAAGAAAATCCTCACAGACTATTGGAGAAAAGGAGCATAGCGATCCTTCAGACAACACTATCTGCTATTCTACAGACTGTTGTAGGAAGGAAGCATAGTAGACTGACTTCAACATAAACTTCACAAGCCAGGCTAAAGGCCTAGATAAAAACCTTGTCTAGTTGTTCTCTAAATAGCCAAAGTGACCAGACAAGGATGTGACATAGTGTTCACCATTCTACAAGTCACAATCATGTGTGATATTATATGTGACAATGTCACTTGTCACAGGTTGTGATACCTGAGGTAAGCTGTCACAGTCACAGATAACTAATGTGTCACATTCACCTGTCACATCACAGGTGTCTGGCACTGTACTGCCACTCTCCACTTGAGAGAATGACTCAGTTGTTCTATGGTTTAGGCTATGAGGCATTAAACTAGTTGACAAAGGGGTCTAGGAGGCAGAAATTACCCCAAAGGCAAGGTCCTTGCTCTCCTCAGCAGAAACTTAGTCATCCCAACTCATAGAATGTGTTCTCCCTTTAGGAGCAGAGAGAGAGAGCAGCAGGGAGCTAGAAAGGGGCAATTCTGTAAGAAAGCTTGCCTGTAATAATCCTAGAGGTAGTAGGTGTCCTGGGACCAGAACTGACCTCCTCCTCTTTACTTTTCTCCTCCTCAGAGGAAGAAGAGAACTCAGGAAATGCATTCCTAGAGATCTCAATAGCTAAGATACTCCTAAAGGAGTGTTTGATAGTGCAACGAGCATGAGAGTGTCCTCTGGGATGAACACATTTACCAGCCCTAGAGCTGGTATGAGAAATAAGGTTGAGTAAGTCTAGGAACTCACCAACACTAGTAAAGGTAGCTTGGGGACCAGGGGAATGAGTATTGGTAGCATAAGATTTATTCTGAATATTTGATTTAACCATGGTAGTGGTTAGAGGAAAAAAAGGAATGAATTCTATTCCTCTAGCTGACCAAACTATCAGTCGTTCAACTTCTAGTTTCCCAAGGAGGTCAAGACACCTCCACTTAGGAGTACCTTGTACTTTAGTATGTCCCTTGTTATCTCTACTTCTGATAGATCCTTCAGAATTCCATGATGTAGATCCTATTACTATTTCTTATGTCAATGACGACCCAGACTAGGTCAATGCTCCTATTTCTATTCCTACCCCTGTTTTCCAAATCTCATCTTCTATCACTGACTATAATCCCATTGACAATTAGTCAGCTGAGGCTCTCTAACAATTATCAAAAAACCTTAACAAAGGATCAGTACCAAAACCTTATCAATTGATGGCCTATATTCTGGATACCTTTGACAGCTCTGATCCTCACAAGCTTAATCACTTCCTGTTTCAATATTGACTCTACTTCTGTACTAATGTCCCACAATTTCTCACTGATAAAGAAAAAATCAATTTCACAATGATCTATCTCTCTGGTGTAATGCAAGATTGGTTCAAAGTCACACTATAACAGGAAGACCTTGGCTATTCATAACCCTGGCTTTCTACTTGGCAGCTTTTTGTAAATAAACTCTGGGTCCATTTCAGACTCTCGGACCCAGTAGGGAATGCTGCCAATCTTATCAATAACCTCCATATGAAGTTAGGAGATAAGATTGCCACTTACAATGTGGAATTCATATGGTATGTAATACAGTTAAACTGGGATAATTTAGTTCTATGCCATTGTTTCTATCAGGGGTTGCCAAATTACCTTTAGGATCTGATAGCAAACTAGGAATAGGGCAAACCCTCTTCTTTCTATGCTATGTACCAATTGGCAATCACTTTTGACAATTGCTACTGGGAACAAAACTGTGAACAAGATTGTCTCTGGAATATGGAGAAGGAAATAGTGAATAGCCACAACCAAAAATAGGATAAAATAGCTTAGTACTCTGCCTCCTCACAAAGCTCTGCTCTATCTTATCCCTAGTTAACCACAAATCCACTATAGACTATGCCCTCTTAGAATTTCTTGAAACCTCCTAGATAACTACTATTTTCTATTGCTAAATCACTATCCCCATCCACTTCACATGTTAATCTCTCCAACAAACTAGGCAGAGACAGTAAATTGAACAGTAATAAGCATAAGCACTGTATTGACAATAACCTCTGTATATTGCAGATTGAAGGACCACAAAGTAGATAGGTGCCCTAGAAAACAACTGTTAAGGACACAACTAACTACTCTAGTGGAACAAAAAACTCTGCCTTCTAAGAATCTCTTAGAAAACTAAAGTGCAGCCCCTAAGACTCAGCACAAACTAGGGGTTGTGTTGAATTTATTTGTACAACTACAAGTCTAATGCATCTCAATGTATCTGCTCTTTCTGATCCCAACTCTCTTTGCATACCCCTTGTTTCTCTTCTAGTGTGTGCTCCAGACTATCTTCAGCCTATATTCATCTGAACACTAGTAGACTCCAGATCTACATACTGTTTCTTAGACTCTGTTTTTGCTCATAAACATTCCTTGTCTACTAGTGTTACTCCTCCTATGGAACTATGCTTGTTTAATGGAACCTCAAATAATATTATCTTTTTTCTTTTTTTTTTTTGTTCAAAAATTTATAATACAGTGCTCGATCACAGTCTATGGTAAACTATCTACAACAAATAGCCTACATGGACCTCAAGGACCAGATTGTTCTATCACAGGCAAGAGACACTATTAGTATCAAAGAAGAAATCTAACCTAAGAGGAGAGAGAACTAGATATAGGTTACTCATAACTAACCTTCAAATAACATGTCCAAGTCAAGAGACCTATCATACCTAGAATACAGAGTCAAATGAAACTGAGAAAGATGAGACTGAGAAACTATCTATAGCACAAAGAAAAGAGAAACCAAGTGGGACACTCATGGAGGCTCAGGAGGCTCGGAGAATGGGCAATCCTGAGAAGAGAAGACAAAGGCACTAGGATGCTCCTTCAGGAACTTGACAATCAAATAATATTATCTCTGAGATAATATTGTTGCCTGTAAAATTTCCCTCTAGTGAATGTATGACTCTTGATTTCTATATTACTCTGCTTGATTCTTGTTGTTCTTTGGTCTTTGGTCATTCTTGGCTCACCTGTTACAATCTGTTGATTGACTAGGTTTCTGGGTCAATATCTTTTTGACTACCATCTTTACTTCAAAATCCAGCTCTAGTTCCTCCTGTTAAAACCTTGGTAAATCCTCTATTCTCTCTAGTAGAAAACCCTCTGCAGTTCACCACATCTGAGACATTCCTATCTAACACTAAGCGACCTCACATCACAATTATCAATGTACTAGCCCTACTTCAGATCTTGTGCCTTTCAAGCTTGACAATATTTTCCCTTCAATTCTGTTTTACAATACAGGCCAAATCCACTATAATCTCTGAAAAAATTAACCTCTCTTTTGTTCTGGAAGAATACCATGAGTATGCTAATGTATTTAGCATGTCCAAAGCAAAAACACTTGCTCCCTATCACCCTTACAACCTGCAGATTGAACTAGAGAAAGATTTCCATTCTCTAGTAAGAACTATCTACTTCTTGTCTAAATTTAAACAAGAAACATTAAAAGAATTCATTGACAAAAACCTCACTAATGGATTTATCTGTTTGATGTTATCTCCTCACAGAGCACTAGTTCTATTCATAAAAAAGAAAGACAGTTCCCTCTAGCTCTGTGTAGATTTCTGCAAACTCAACAAAATCATGAAAAAAGACCAATACCTACTTTCTCTCATTTTTGATCTCTTAGATTCTCCTTACAAGGCTTACATTTACACCAAAATCAACCTCCAATATACATATCATCTGGTCTGCATTACTGAAGAGGATGAATAAAAAACTGCCTTCTGAACTCGCTATGGAACTTTCAAATGATTAGTAATGCTATTTGGATTAACTAATGCTTCAATTATCTTTCAATGCTTCATGAACAATGTGTTCACTAACCTCCTTGACATGTGCATAGTAGTTTACTTGGATGACATCTTGATCTACTCCAATGATATCACGCAATACTAGAGCCATGTCAAAAAAGTACTAAAACAACTCCAAAAATTAGGCTTATACACAAAGGCAGAAAAGTATGAATTCTATGTAGATTCTGTGGAGTATCTAGGCTATGTTCTATTACCATCTGGCTTGACTATATTCAACGCTAAAGTGAAAACTATTTAGGAATAGCTAGAACCAAAGAAAATAAAGAATATCTAGTCTTTCTTAGGATTCGCCAACTTCTATAGGCATTTCATTTTTAATTATTCAGACATAGTCATACTACTTACTTGGCTTACTAGAAAAGACACTCCATGGAATTTTGACAACAAATGTAAAGTAGTATTTAATACCCTGAAACAAGCCTTTACCTTAGCATCTATCCTTACACATTGGGTTCTGAATACACAACTTATTATGGAAACTAACGCTTTAGACTATGCTCTTACTGCTATCTTTTCTATTATAACTAAAAATAATCAAATTCACCATGTGATCTTCTACTTCTGAATGTTTTTTGTTCCAGAGCTCAATTATGATATCCATGACAAAGAATTACTTGTGATATTTGAAGTCTTCAAAATTTGGCGACACTATTTAGAAGGGTCCGCTTTATCAATTGATATTGTAACAGATTACAAGAACTTGGAATATTTTTCAACAACCAAGGTTCTAATGTGCTGATAAGCAAGATAGTTAGAATATCTCTCCTAATTCAACCTCATAATTTACTTCTGTTCCAGACATCTTGGTACCAAACCAGATACACTTACTAGATGATGGGACATCTATTCAAAAGAAGGAGATAATGGCTATGCTATAGTAAATCCTCATAATTTCCATCTAGTCTTTATTCATAAACAAATTGTAACATCTCTCTGAGCAACCATTCTCACCACCCCAACACTTCACACAGCCACGATATTGGACAAAAACCAACTCTACTCTGATGTTCTAGTAGCACTCCTCTCTAACTCCTCTATCTCTGACCATTTACTCCATCTGAAAGGACACTGGTCAAAAGACAATGCAGGTTTCCTCAGACTCAACAATAGAATATATGTTCTGGATAATGCCAACTTACGCCTCTGGGTTCTCCAGTATCACCACGAGTATGTTCTGTTAGAACATCTAGGCCAAAATAAGATATTATACCTGACCAAATATTCATAACAACATACAAAAGTTCTGTAGGTCTTGTATCACCTGTATGAGGACCAAACCACAATAGCACAGATTATATAGATCTCTCTAATAACTCTCTATTCTAGAATGTCCATAAAATTCAATTTCTATGAACTTCATCAAGAAACTCCTTTTCTCCTCTAGATTCAACACCATCCTGATTATAGTAGATTGCCTGTTAAAACAAGCTATATTTATTCCCACTCACAATACCATCACTTTAGTAGAATTAGCACATCTCTTTATCATTCATGTCTTTTCAAAATATGGCATTCTGTCTCATGTTACATCTGATTGTAGCTCTGAGTTTGTTTCTCACTTCTTCTACTTCTTAGGTACTACTTTAGATATGAGACTTCACTTTACCAGTGGCTACTATCCAGAGGCAAATGGTCAAGCAGAATAAACTAATTAGATGTTGGAACAATACCTTCGCATATACTACAACTATCAACAGGACAACTGGTCTGAATTGTTACCCCTGGCTAAGTTCTCTTATAACAATGTCCCTAATGCTACAACTGGGATATCCCTATTCTTTGCCAACAAAGGCTACTATCCTAACCTCAATATATACCCAGAATGAGATATAGCCTTCTCTCGTACCCATGACTTCATAATTGATATTAATGAACTACAAGGTATGCTCAAAAGAGAAATTGCCAAAGTCTAACAATAATATCAACCCTCTACTAACTCTCATCAAAACAACCCACCAGACTTCCAAGTTGGCCAATTAGTATTTGTTAGAGTGCAGTACTTTTGCATGACTCATCCATTGAAGAAACTCTCCAAAAAATACCTTAGACCATATGAGATAATTGCTTAGCCCAGTCCACAATCTTTCACACTTTACCTTCCAGACACTACGAGAGCTGTTTATCCTATGTTCTATGTCTCTATGCTCGAACTAGCCATATCTAATATCTTTCTAGAGCATTCTGAGCCCCTGCCAGCACCAGTAATCATCAATGGAGAACTAGAATATGAAATCTTCAAAGTAATCGACTCCAAGATTGACTACCAAAGGGCATATAAGCTGCTCTACAAGGTTATATGGCTAGGATACAAAGATACAGGCAACAACTCTGAATAGTTACCAGTGACAGAACTAGAACATGCCAAGGAACTACTGAACAATTTTCATCTCAAGTACCCCTCTAAACTGGGACCATTACAACCCTAAAGAACCTTTTATTCTATTTTTTACCTCTACTACTTTGCACTTACTTCTACTTAAAAAAAAAAAAAACTTTGAATACTTACATACATTTCAGAGTATAGTTTTTGTTGCACTAACTCACTTACTTGTATTTCACTCTGGTATTTCCGTTGCAGTCTGATACTTGTATTCAAAACTCATGCACTTGTATCCTTCTGCAATCCTCTCCTGCAAACGTCTACTACTTGTATTCTTATTTCATTAACTATCCTCACTTATATCTATTTTCTACCCACAAAAAAGAAAATAATATTCAAAAGAAAAAAAAACATTACAAAGTTCCAGTACCAACAGAATACATAACCAGAGAAAAACTACTACTTCTTTCTTCCACATCCTCTATTCCATTTTCCTTTTCCTTTACTCTGTCTATTCTCTCCTCCCTCTGTTTTTCTTTTTCTCTGCTATCTTGCACCTTTGTCTCTTTTTTCTTGGACTTTGGCCATGAAATGTATTCTTTCTCAGAATCCTAGCTCTCTATGCCAACCAACTTCTCCAATGTCATTACAATTCTCTGGACATCCTTTCTTAACCCCCATAACTTACTCAACTCATCCAACTTCCTTAAAACATTTGTCTTCCATTCCACATCTGTTTATTGTTTTGTCTTTCTAGCTTTTGACCTCTGGATCACTTCCACCCTTGCCTTTGTGCATGCCTTATTAGCATCAAAAGGCTTACAGGCAGCCTTAGCCTTGGTGTAGAGAGTACATGACGTTGTATGACTAAAAGAGTTAACAAAGTAACAAAAGAAATTAAATAAAAACTCATAGCAAGTTTTGGGAAATGCACAAGATCCCAATGTCTATGCATCTCTCACAAAGACTTCCTCTACCAATAGCTACCATCCCCATTTCCTTTGTCAACTCCTCATGTTGTTGATGGGCCTCTGGAGTTTCCTTGGGCAAATAGTAGACATATTGCCTCTTAGTCAAAGACGGGAGGTCAATAAGGTTCATCTCCTCATTGGAAGGAGGATTCAAGAGAAATAGGAAAGTATTAGTTCAGTTTTTGTGACATTGTTGTTCGACAGCGGCAGTGTAATCTACCTCTAGTCAATGAGCCAGGTCTCTCTGGTATTTCTCTTCTCTCTGTTGCATCTCTTCTTCCTTTTGTTTTCTTTGTGCCTCTTCCTCCAAACATTTCTGCTCTGCTAATTTTGCCTCTTTTCAGGCTTGGCGCTCAAGCTGTTTTTTTTCTTTCCGCTATCAAAGCAGAGTTTTTGCCTCAGCATGTCTTTGGGCTAATTTAGCCTTATATAACTCATCATCAGAGTCAAAGAAATTAGCATTTGAGGTAGAGTTGAAGGATATAGTAGTAAAGTTTCAGGTTAAAAGTCCACAGAAAAGGATTTTTAAAAAGTAAATCAGGTGATATTTAAATTGCTTATGTGTAACAGCTTTGAGGGCTCAGCCTTAAAGGGGGGAGTACTGTCATATTCTGGAAATCTAATAATTATGTAATTTATTTCTCCTAATAATTCTCCTGAAATTATAATTAGTAGAATAGCATAATAGACTACTTTTCTCCTATTCAGGACTTCCTATAAGTACTAAGTAGTTACAGTGTATTTCCTCAGTTTGTAAATTAATGTTATTTGATCCTATTTCTATTCTTGTTCACTTCCGTTCCTATTCTATATTTCTAGAACCTCTACTCTGCTAACTTACTTTTGTTCTGAAATAAGTGACTGACCTCATGACTAGAGACCGAGGCACAACATATAAGTTGAAGCCAAGATCATTCTTCAAAAGTTGTACTCTGCTCTAATGTTCTGTTCTATTTGCCAGAGTCTGCCTTCTTAGGTTTTTCACCATTGCTAAGTACTATCTACTCCCTAAAGTAGTACTATACATCTGTTCCATAGTATAAATCTATTTATAACTCCTCCATTCCATTATCCATCTCCTGTATTTGACATAATTTAATAAATGGTACTATGGTAATTACCTATTGATTTGCCTGATATCTCAGCCAATACTTATTGCCTCAAGATGTGACTCATATTGATCAAAAGGTATTTCAAAAGCTTCCTGTAGCTGTTAATACTGTGAGAATCATTGAAGAATTAATGGAGATAGGTCCAAATAAAGTTTGTGATAGTTATCTTAGACAACTACTAGAGAATATAGTTGAGCCTTTTGCTAATGCTAGTGCAAAGTAGCAGGTATTAATACATGTTTTTGAAGGAGGCCAAAGTGTTAATCTAGATGACTTTCCAGTGGTAGCTGCTATTATGACTTGGCAAAATAGCTAAGCTATTATGACTTGGCAAAATAGCTAAGCTATTATTTATATTTCTTTTTCTATTTATATTTCTTTTCTCTAGACTTACTACACAAAGGGAGAGTATAGGAAAGTATCACATGACCAAGGTCACAAGTCACAATCACAAACATTGTGATACCACATGAGGAAGTCACATGATATGTGTGGGAAAGTAGGGCATAGACTAGGTAGTAATTGTATAAGTAGTATATAGAAATTAATAAAAACTCTATCGAGTTCTTCTTGTCAACTCAAACTTGGAGTAGGCTTAAGTTGTCTTGGCTAGAGTCTTATAGCTACATGGGATTAGTATCTTTTATTGAAGAAATGTGCATATATGCTATAGTTGTATATAAGCTAGACCTATTACTTTGGATAACAAGGAAACTAAAGTTGACTACATAACCAAACTGCTCCCTGTATAATCCCTTTCTAGTCCAAATAACTGTATACATACAGAAGAGAATGTAATGACCAGTAGTACTATAGGTGAACTATTTTCTTGCTCAAGTTTTACAGACCAAATCAACAAATCTATACCATCTTCTAAACTTCATACTATGTTACTGTCAGAATAGTCAACTCCTGAGCTGGAATAAAGCCAACTGCTCCTTTATTAGCATTTAACAAGGAAAACTCGATAGAGTTCCTATTAGATTTTCTATACTACTTATACAACTACTACATAGTCTATGCACTACTTTCCCATGCCTATCATATGACCTATCATGTGACATCATGTGATGTGACTGTGACTATGTGATATAACACTTTCCCATACTCCCTTCTGTGTAATAAGTCCAAGATAAAAGAAAAAGAAAAAAAAAAAAAGAAATATAAATAATAACTTAGCTATTTTGCCAAGTCATGACACTACCCCCCTCTTAAGTTTCCTTGTCCCAAGGAATTTCCTACAACTTGTAGTATGGGTCAGTTATATTGCTCATTTCATTGTTATTTTCTTTTGTCCATTCTTTAACTCCTGAATTTTCTTCCTTGATTTCTTCTTTCTCTGCAATTGTTTCTATTTTTTTTCCCCTAATTGCCTTCCTTTCCACTGTCTCCAATTCCTTTCCAGCCTTCCCCAATATTCTTGATTGTACCTTTTATCTGATTATCTGAATAGTTTTCTTGCTGTAAATTTTCTTGGCAATTCTTCCTTTCTAAATGTTTCTTCTTTATGTTCTTGTCTTGCTACATCTTCCATATCTTGTTGATATTCTTTTTCAAACTCCTCGATTGCTTCTTTTGCATTCTTTAAGTTCTTCTTTCCTTTCTATGTATTTGACTCTGCTGTAAATCCTTTCCAGTACACCAGGTATTTATTCTTCCCTCTAATATGTTGCTTATTCAAAATCCTCTTTATCTCCTATTCTTCTTCCTCTTTAATTATTATTGGAGCTAGTTGCTCCTTCTTCTGCCCTTCCACTTGCTTTATGTATTTACGTATCCTACTAACATTTACTACTAGATGTATCTTTACTATATTAGGTAGTTCTAATTCTACTGTGTTTGGTAATATGATCTTTTTAATCTTATAAGGGCCTACAAATCTCTCCATCAACTTCTTTGTTCTCCTTCCCACTATTTGATATTTCAAGTCCTTATTACTAAGTTCCCTACTTTGTAGTCATCAACTTCTGCTTGTTTCCTATTTGCATACTTCTTTATCTTCTCCTGTGCTTTTTCTAGTGCTGTCTTTGCTTCCTCTTGAATCTCCTTTATTTTCTCCACAAATTTTTCTGCCTCTTCATATTTTCCCTTCATTTTTCCCTTGAATCCCATCCTTGAATTTTGTCTGTAATTTGCCTTGAAAGGTGACATTTTAGTACTTGAGTACATTTTATTATTATATGCAAACTCTGTTGTTCCCAACCATTCTGGCCATTGTTCCTGCCTATGATTGATGAACATCCTTAAGTACTGTTTTAACTCCTGATTTACCCTCTCTGTTTGTTCATCTATTTGAGGGTAGAATGCCATCAACAATTTACTCTGAATTTCTAACATCTCGTTCAACTCTCACATTAATCCTGCTACAAATTGTGGTCCCTTGTCTGATATAATACTTTTAGGTAGACCATGTAATTTCCACACATTATCTCTGAACAACTGTACTAGCCCCTCTGCTGATGTTTTCTCTGTAGTAGGTATAAAATGCACTATTTTTGTTAACCTATTAACCACTACTAAGATTGAATCATATCCTTGAGCTAAAGGTAGCTTAGTGATAAAGTCTGCCGACATATGTATTTAAGGTTTCTCTGGAATTGAGTTAGGCATTAATTTGCCAGCTGATTGCTCTGTGCGATTTTTATTTTACTGACAGGCATCGTATTCCTCCATATATTGCTTCACTTCTTTGGTTACTCCAGGCCACCAAAAGTTTCTAGTAACCAATTCTACTATTTTTTACTATCCTTTATGGCCTTCAATTGATGTGTTATGGTATAGCCTGATAATTTCTGCTCTCAATTTATCATCTTTTGGCACATACACTTTTCCTTCTTTGTACATCACACTATTTACTTCTCTCTATTCCTTATCTCTTAACATTTTCACCCCTACTCTTTTCATTTCTTCTACTGCTTTTACTACCTTGTCGTCTTTCACTTTCAACTTTCTTACTTCTTTTAGTAGATCTACCCCATCTACTATTATTTCTACTACCTTCATTCTTCTTACTTCTAGCCATTCTGGTTTTACCAATATTTTATCCTCATTGTTCTTTTCTACTCCAATTTCCTAGTCTAGTCTCCTGCTCAGACTATTTGCTTTTCCCATCTTACTTCCTAGAACATGCTTTAAAGTGAAATTGAAGCGAGATAGGTATAGGGCCCATCTTGCTTGTCTCTTATATAACTTTTGCACCTTTATAAAATATTTAAGGTTCTTATAATCTGTCCAAATCTCAAATTTTTCTATTGTTCCTTCCAGAAAATGTTTCCATGCTTCTAAACACCTGATAACTGCTAACATTTCCTTGTTGTATATCTTGTAGTTTTGTTCTGTTTCACTAAAAGACTTGAAAATAAAAACAACTGGTCTCCACTTTTCATTTGAGCACCTCATTGACAATACTCCTCTAGTAGCATAGTTTGATATATCAGCCTCTACTCTGAACTCTTTATCTAAGTCTGGTATCACTAATACTGGCTTTGTTGTGAAAACTTGCTTCAGCTCATCAAATGCTTTCTGTTGTTCTTCTCCCCACCATCACTTCTCATCTTTCCTTGTTAGCACATTTATTGGCCTTGCTACTTGAGCAAAGTTTTTGATAAACCTCCTGTAATAATTTGCAAGGCCTAAAAACTTTCTAATGTCTTTTACATTTTTCAGTTCTAGCTAACTGAGTACCCTATTCACCTTTTTTGCTTTCATCTCTATTCCATTGGGTCCAATAAAAACCCCATCTTCCTTGCCTTCTATACACATTTCTCTGGCTTGACATACAAGTTGTTCTCTTCTAACCTTTTTAATATTTCTTCTATAATTTCATTATGACTATCCTCTGTTTCTGTCCCTACCAATACATTGTCTACAAATGCTGCTACTTTTCCTTCATTTATCAGGTCTCTCAGAATTTCATTCATTATTGCTTGGAACATTGCTGGTGAGTTTGTCATTCTGAAAAACATGACTATTAGTTCAAAGAAACCAATATGCATAGTAAACACTCCCTTTCACTTATCTCCCTTTTTTATCCTCATGTTGTTGAAATCCCACCTAAGATCCATTTAAGTGAACACTTTCTTGCTCCCCATGTTGTCAATTAACTCAGTGATTAATGGGAGTAGGTAGTTGTTTTTTATCATTTGATCATTCAGGTTATAGTAGTCTATTACTATCCTCTTACTTCCATTCTTTTTACCCACAAAGAAAACTGGCGACATTTGAGATGATTTAGAGGGTCTGATATATCCCTTCCTCAATTAATCTTCTATAAACTTCTGGACTTCTTCCCTTTCATTCTTTGATAATGGGTAAATCCTTTCCTTTCGCAGTTTGAATGTCTCTTTGAGATCTATAGCATGGTTCCAAGTTTTTCTGGTCAGCATCCTCTCTGATTCTACCTTTCTGAATACCTTTTTCCACTTCAAAAACCTTTTTGGGACCATTTCCTCAATTTTCCTATGGTCCCCCTCTATTTCTTTTTCCTTTTCCTAATCTTCTTTATCATCTATTGCCCATTTGACAATTTTCTCTTCCTCTAGGGTTATTGCCCTTTTGACTTTCTCTTTCTTTGGACTTCTTCTACCACACAGGGGTGAGCATCTCGTCATTTTGACTTTCCTAGTTTTCCAATTTATCTCTGGGTTATGTATTGCCAACCATAGCATTCCCAGAATCACTTCTGTCTTTCCTAAGTCACACACATCTATCCTTATTCTTTCTACATAGCCTTTGTAATATACATTACACTTTACTTGGTATGTAATGGCCCTTTCACTATTATTTGTTCTATCTATATTTCTAACAGCTATTAGTCTTTCTAGTTTTTGCAGCCTATATCCATGTTTTGCTGCTATTCTCTTATCCATGAACATCTCTGTTACACCACTGTCCAAGAGTACTTTTACCATCACACCTTCATATATGTCTATTTTCTCCATCCCAATATTTAACCACATCTCTCTCAGCATTTTGAAGGTTCTCCTGACCTTCTTTTGATTACCCCCCTCTTTTGCTACACTTTTCAACTCTCTTGGTCATATGCCACCTTGCTGCACTTTTGCCTCTCTAGACTACACTGTCTTCCCTATATACCCACAACATCTCTGTTTGTCCTTGATCACCCCTTGCCTCCTATTTTTCTTCACATGACACCCCTTTTCTCCATACCTTTTACACTGTATGTATGTCACTATTACTTCTTTCATGCACCATCCTAACTCCAGTAGGTGTGTTTCTTCTGGTACCCCCTTGCTGCAATGCTCCTCTGTTCTCCTCCTCAACTCTACTACTAAACTCCTCCTCCACCCTTGTTGCACCTCTCATGACTTGGTCACACATACTACCCCTTCTTCCTCTGTCCTCCTCAATCTTCTTTCCTGTGCTTCTCCCTTTACAGGATGTGCTAGTCTCTCTTCTTACTGTATCTTTTGTGGTCTTACCACATGCGTCGTCCTTTCCTTTCTTACTCACAATGGACACTCCTTACATTTATGCCCTTTCTTCCCACACTTAAAACACTTAACCTCCACCATCTCTTGTTTTCTTATCATTCTCTTCTTTATATCACACTGCATCATCCTACTTGACAATACTTCAAATTTATTTTTGGGAGCAACTCTTCTCTTCTCCTTTTCTTCCTTATTCCTGCAATTTCAGGCTAGGTGCCCAAACCCTTTGCAACTCCAACATTCTTGTTCTTTCTTTCCTTTTAATTTTGCCCTTAATGAAGTAAGGGCATGCTTTTGTTTGAGCAAGTTGCTCATTAATGAATTGTATTGTTGCAAAGACATGGTACTATGTCTCTGCAAGGGTATGGAAGTATCGTTGGTTCTTGATAATTACAACTACATCTGCTAGGGTGCAAGATCTTCATCTAGCCAAGTGCCTACTGTCTTACTAACTACTGCCTTAATAATAGGATTAAACTATCATCTTAAGGAGAGGATCTTTACTCTAAACGACCTTCTAGAAGTAACCATCACTCCTCTGCATATACCACTCACAATGGAGCACAGCACAAGGTTTCTACTAAGAAAACAGTAACTAATAACACTACCCAGTTGCAAGGTTAGGTCTAGAACATAATGCCTGGGTTTGGTACTGCATCTCTACCTGCAGTCCCTAACTGACTGCAAAGTCCCCTTAAGCCAAGGACCCAGCTATATATGGAGGTAGCTAGTGATTGTGATGACCACCAGCTAAGGGTTGATTTATATAAGAGTAAGAGTGAACAAGGTTCAAGACAAATAGTGCTCAAGAAGTAGATATCAAGTTCTAATGTCAGAATAGCCAACTCCTGAGCTAGAATAAAGCCAACTGCTCCTTTATTAGCATTTAACAAGGAGAACTCGATAGAGTTCCTATTAGATTTTCTATACTACTTATACAACTACTACATGGTCTATGCACTACTTTCCCATGCCTATCATATGACCTGTCATGTGACATCATGTGATGTGACTGTGACTATGTAATATGACACTTTCCCATACTCCCTTTTGTGTAGTAAGTCCAAGATAAAAGAAAAAGAAAAAGAAAAGAAAAGAAATATAAATAATAACTTAGCCATTTTGCTAAGTTATGACAGTTACCCAATATATTGTATAATGAGATGTAGTATACAACCAAGAGATATTTGATGCAATTACACACCACAGTAATGGTCTTTTTGTCTTATAACTCCTATTACTAACTTGGAATATATAGGTTGAGAATACAAATAGTTATTTATCTCATGAAACTGTTAGTATAACTTCTTGTCATATATCGCAAGTAACTCACATGTCATTTAGGTTGGTTCTGCAAGCTCCATAGTCAAGACTAGTATATGTGTATTCATGTCTCTCATAAGGATTCTTGATGCTAGAAGAGAAAAAGCAAAAAGAGTCATTAACATAGGTAAGTAAGTACCTTTTATTCTAGTTTTCTTGTATAGGTACTATAAGTAATATTAATCTTTGTAGCCCAGATATACCAATAGTGTTATGTTTGACTTGACAATTACTACTATAATTGGTTTTACTTATGCTCAGTATGAGAAATAACTTACATTTGTCTAAAAAAACTCAGACTACATGTCATATACTAACAAAATTAATCACCAATATAGTACTGTCTTTAGCTCTACAGTATCTTTTGATGCTGATCTATGAGGTTAGCTAAACAACAAGGTTAACAACAACATACTTCAAGATATCTTGTTAAAGGTTTTGCAAAATAAAGCTACCTGTGTTATACCAAGAATAACAATATAGTTTTTATATGAATAAATCTAATTTTTATAACTAATACAATAGCAAGTTTATTGTTACTACTGGTGATAACATTCTTATTGCACTGAGAAAAATGTTTGCTATTCAAGAAAAGATATACTTGCTACCAAAATCACCAACAAAACATTTACAATTGTTGTTTCATTTATATTATTACTTAAGAACTGAAAATGTTGTCTCAAATTAGCAGATTTATTTTATAGTGTTTTCAAGCCCAATATGCACAATTTTTCTAATATTCCTATTATACTTACAATAACAAATATTGTAGTAACATTTGACTTTACTAAGTTTAGAGAACTAGTTCTTGATAAAGTTTATAAAGTATATATGTTAAGAGACTTTAAAGTCTATATGAGAAGTATATGGCATATATAATAACTATCATTCTCTATTTTAACCATATTTGATACAATTACCATTAATATAAAAAGCTTACTGAGAAAAGAGCTATGCTTAGTATTTAATACTATTGTTTGTTGGTAATCTTGTAACTGACCTGAGCTCATCTACAATATTGAGCCTTTTGTCAAAGATAATAATTAACTTGATAAACAAGTACTGGAAATTATTAAAAAGTACAATCTTAGACTAATAGAGAGGAAACTGGTATTTGTAACAACAGTAGGAAATAACATATGGTATGTTTCCTATCTTACTATCACTACTTTTGCTATAGGTAATGACTTTCCTAATATGTGACTAGTGATTTTTACAACCACATCATTTAGGATCTTGTTATTACTTCCAGATTAGAGCTATAATAACTTTTATAGTTGTAAACTGATGTCAAAGATGATATGGGAGTTATCTGAATGCATTTGTTTGTATTTTACAAGATATGTAAATAGTAATAGGGGTATCTTATGCCATAATAACTACCAAAATCAAATATGCAGTCAATGTCATTTTTCTCAAAGACAAAAAATTACCACCTGTGATTTTCTAGGTAGTCTATTTATTTTATATTAGTATTTCCCAAGATTCAGATATATCATAGTCTTTATCTGGTAAGATCACAAATGCAATACAAGTTCCAACATATAGAAAAATGCTTATTCTATTTTTTTTCTCAGGTATTAATAATGAACCTTTGGTATGTTAGTCACTCTCATTCTCACAGCTAGTATCAATAATCTTTCACAGCCAAGTAATCCATACCACAAATGAGTTGTATCTTTTGAAAAAGGTGTTTTGTAAGGTTAAAGAGAGCAATGGCTGTAGTTGATAGGTTGTATACAGTATGTATAATGTTAGAGCCTAAAAAAAAAAATCTTGCCAGTCATATAGTAAATAATTGCACTTGTATTGATTTTCAATACTTTGTACAATGGAAAAAAACACTTAGTACATAAAACTAGGTTTATAGTCCTATTTGCATTATTTGTAATGTATTACAGATTAATGATATACTTCACAAGATAATCACCTCAAGCACAAGAATAATTAACAAGTGCCCTTATTTAGATTGTGTTTTGCCTTTGGATTTATACTATCTATTATAACACAATAACTTGTGTGACTACTCAGGTCCATTTCAAGACTCACTAGCCTACAGACATTAAATTTTCACAATGGCTTATTACCCCTTTTATTGTCCCAAGTAAGATGAATATAATGTAAGTCTTGATTTAGTTTATTAAAACTCAATAGTTTCAGTAGATACAATCACTAACAGTATAAAATATAGTACTACATACATAGTACTCTCAACAACTACAAATATAACTTAATTGTGGATAGAGGATAGTTGTATAGCCAATATAACTACTTCATATACTTAGCAATATTTTGTTTTCATATTGAAACAAAAACTCTTATCTTAGTTTCCAATTTGTTTGATATATCATTAATAGTTCCACTCTATTATACTTCTATGACATTTAATATCAGAACTAGGCAAGAGTGCCAAAGGGATTATAATGTGTTGAGAATAGCAATTGATGTATGTGTCAGTTAATATATCACATAAATAGGTCTAATGTAAATGGACTTAGTTAGATGAGTTACAACAAAATATTGGAGTACTTATATATAGTCAAGTTCTTCCTATTTTTCTTCAGTAAAGAGTTTACAGCTCTTGCTATAGCTAATAACAATGGTCTGAAAGACATAGATTAAATCATAAATATAAGACATAGGAAAAGCTTACCTTATAGACACACAATCTCAATTATTAAATTAAATCTCTTAATCTCTTTTATCAATCATTTGTAAGTGTTCTAAAGGTAAATATTTGCCTAATATTCATTATACTATATACTGTAATCATTCTTCTTGTTAATATTTGCATTGTTGTATGTTTTCTGAGAAGCAAGTATTTTGTTAACTCTTTGATGGCAGTAGGTTTTGATACTTGCTTTCAAATTAGTTAGTCTTAGAATAAATACACTGGGACTCTGTTCAAAATACAAGTATAGTGTTGGTTCTAGTAAAGTTCTTGAGAAGAAATTCATACTCAATGCACATAGTTATACCAAGATTGACTATGTTACAAGGGTTAGAAAGAGTCTTTCAAAAAGCTAATAAAGTTGCTAATGTCCAAATAGTATGAGAACTATAGATATAAGATTAAAGTGTAATATAAGGAAGAAAACAAGTACTTATGCTTAGTGCCAAGTTTGTATGTCCTTTGACAGTTGAGTCTTAGACTAGGAAGATAACAGGGTACATGCACCAGACATTTGAAAAGGCTAATTTTTCTAACATAGTTTTAGTAGCTTCTAAAAAACAAGAGAAGATTTAAACAAAATTGCTCATAAAGCATGTTATTATAAGACTCACCAACAAGTATTTACATTTAGATTATCATATTTGTCAGCTATCTGTCTTTGGCTACTGTTGTGATATCCATCTCTATTAACCTTATTCATCAGAACCTAGCCTTTGGAGCTGTTCAAATCAAGAGCTAATAAAGATATTTATCGAGAAAGCACTTGAAGTAAGGTTGTTTATTCACTTTTGAGTCTACATTGAAATAGACCTATTCAAGTCAAGAGACATTTGAATGGCTAATATCAAGAAAGCGGGAAAGACCCAACCAAAGTTTAAAGAGTTGTGTTATGAAGAGCCCAAAAAAAAATAACTTTTTGCATCTTTGAATAATTAATTTACAATCTCAAGACATATAATGGGATTAAACTATAAATAGAATAGGAAGCTTAGGTAAACTATATCATAGGACTAGGTCAAGTGATTATAGAATATTCCAGAAGGACATGTGATCATGGGAAAATAGTATACAAACTATATAGAAATAGTATAAGTAGTATATAGAATACAACAAGGAACTCTATTGAGTTCTTCCTGAATATCTATCTAGGGTAAACTCTAAGTCCTTCATGGTCTAATGTTAACAGATTGAATAAGATACTAATGGATATCATTGGACTCACTAGTTAGTACTAGTTAGTATATTAATTTAATCTTAATTGATGTCATAATTATGGTCTAGGGTTTAACTACAAGCTCAATTCACTATTGGGAGAGAGTTTGTGATCAAGGTATGTTGTTGCTTATATAATGCATTGATTGGTTTACTAGAACAATTGTCAGAAAATCAACTTATAGTCACAGATTATAACTATGGGCAATATGTAGCAAAGCTTTCACTGGGTTTGGGCTTAGGTATTTGTATATCTGACAGAGCTAGTGTCATAGCTACTTCAAGTCCAGAGCAAGCCACTCCTGCATTCAACACCTTTTATTAGTATGCTATTTTGGAGAACAGCTGTTCTCTGGTTAAAAACAAACTCAGAGTACAGATTTTCTATTTTTAATTGGCTGGAGCATAGATCTGCTATTTTTAACTGGCCTAGAAAAGGCTTTTTCTATTTTTAACATACTTAGAGCATAGATATCCCCTTTTGGTTAGGCTAGAGCACAGATTTTTTACTATCTAGTATGTATGCGAGACCAATATGGGAAGATGCCACTGATAAATCATGTACCTAAGCATTCCCACACTCTCTCCTTCTACTCAAATATGCAAATAAATTCAGGAAAAATGTAGATAATTTTGAGAGAATTGTTGATTGTCTCTCTCTTTTTTATTCTTATTTAAACAATTTTTGACAAAATATTTAACCATCACAACTCTCCTCTTTTCATAATTCAATCCAAATGGATGTGTAAGAGGAATATAACATGTACAAACAATGCCAGCTCATCATCGAGTTTACTCTCTCAAATTATAATCATTATTCCCCACCTTTCCCCACCCTTCTCTTTGCTCTCTTATACCTCTCTACTTTCTCTATACCTTGACTGGAAACCGGGCCCTAGGTGTAAAGGGGACAGTACTCTACAACTGTAGTGTAGAGCTTGGAGTGTGTGACTAAGCTCAGGTCTTCTCTCCTAGAAGGACTCTTTCTTTGAGCGGTGCTGCAGTAGTATACCTATAAACTGTTCTATTATAAACCTGGTGCTAGAGGTCCATTGTGATCTGTATACGCACAGGATTGACAACTGCTCATTAAGAGAGGGGTCTAGAGTAGGGGTCTCCTTCTTAGGGGCAATAGTATACATTTTTTCTTAGAGTAGCTGTAAGTAAACAGTAAGACAATTGTGAGAAATGGATGCTGTTAAAGAAGAACGTCAGGCTAGGAGAGCTGAGGAAAGAGCACAACGATATGTAGTACCTGCTTTGCTCCAAAATGTCCCTCTAGCTCCTGTTTGGAATAGAGGAAGAGGACGAGGAAGATTTTACATGACTCCTGCCCATATTTCACAGACTCTTGAGAATGCTATACTTGATCTGCGTAGACGTCAACTTGCTGAGCAATAACAAAGAATAACTCAGGAATATAGAGCACAAGTTATCACAAGGGTAGAAGCTGAAAGACAGAGACAGGTGGAGGTGGTTCAGAGGGATAGAGGAGTAGAAGTAGAAGAACAGAGACAGGTGGAAATTAATCAAATGATAGAGGAATGGAGGAATGAGAATACAGATGCTCTTGATTATGAAGGACAGCAAAATAGAGGAAATAATGGTGACCTAAATGTAGATAGGAATATACAAGAAAATATTCTGAGAGTTGTGAGTAATATACTTCACTCATTGTTAATAGATGAATATTGATCAAGTTTAACAGGATGCTGAAAAAAGCAATGTTCAAGAGTTAGATGTACAAGATGATGTAGTTCAGGTATGATAATTTTTGAATACCAAAACTCTACATTGTTAACAATTGAACTAGATCCAAGATGCCATTGTTCCAGATGATA
>Ga0153962_1000016_pt1 | contig 24156 bp, 32 predicted proteins | sample TSFL046MetaG_FD_106657 | JGI IMG/M metagenome (GOLD analysis project Ga0153962, IMG submission 106657) | Attine ant fungus gardens microbial communities from Florida, USA - TSFL046 MetaG | ecosystem: Host-associated > Fungi > Mycelium > Unclassified | place: USA: Florida, Withalacochee...
GCCGCCGACGATGGACTGCGCGGCCTGGCAGGTGGAAATGTTCATGTTATTGGTGTCCGCCGCGAGCTTCTGCAGGTAGTCCTTCACGGCTTTACACTGCGGACAGATGGTTTCGAGCCCGAGGTCAAAGGCGTAGCCGGCGGCGTTGCTCAGGATCTGCTTGCCCATGATTTTGATGCTGTCGCTGTTGATGAAGCTGAACGAGCCGAGATAGGCGTCGATGCCGCCGCAGCCCGACTTGATGTCCGGGAGCGTCACCGAAATCAGCTGGATGTTGCGCACCGGCGTGCGGATAAACAGGTTGCCGCCCCGCCGACTGCCCCTGCCAGGCGGCCGCCTGGGTGTAGTTACCGCCGCCGCCGCCCATGTCGTTAAAGAACTTGTTGATGTCGTTCTGCACGTCCGCGTTCACGGCAGCGGAGAACAGCAGGCCGGCCGCCATGCCGGCACTCAGCACAAACTTACTCATCACAGCACCCCCAGCCGCACGGCCAGTGCAAAAGACTCATCCAGGCGCTGCTTCAGCGCCTCCTCACTCATTTCCCCCTGCGACAGCGGGATCGTTACCAGCGACTGCGTATTGATAATGAAGTCGGTGGGGGTCGCCTGCGGCAGCTCCGCGAAAAAGTCCTTCAGGATGCCGTCGTTCACCGGCATAACCTTCGGGAATACCGCGTCGCCCTTGCCGTCAAAGCTGTAGACAAACACCCCAATACCTGTCTGCTCGGACACCGACTTCAGGGTCGGATTGAAGCGGTGGCAGTACGGACAGTCGGAGCGGATAAAGTGCACGATCTGCCAGTGGCCCACGTCCACGCGGCGCCCGTCGCTCAGGTGATACCAGACGGGTTTCGCGGGAGCCGGCTGCGCGCCTGCAGCAGCTGAACGTTGTACCGGTTCACTTTCCTGTTCAGCGGGCGCGTCTGCACCCGCTTTCGCCTGCTCCAGGCGGGCAATGTCGTCAATCGTGCTGGCCGTGGCCAGCACCGGCATGAGCATCAGCAGAACGGCAAAGAGTTTTGAAATCATGGGTTAATCCTCGGGCTGGAAGTCGGTAACGATGTTGAGCATGCGGCGCGCCAGGTCGTCCTGGGTGATAAAGCCGTAGGCCAGCGGCTGGTATTTCTTCGTGCGCGGCTCGACCAGGTAGATGGCCGGGAAGTGTTCTATCTTCATCTTCTCCGCCTGCCCGCCGTTTTGCCGGGTGTCAGGCAGATCCGGGCTGGCGCGTCCGTCCACGGTCACGGGTATAACGGTCAGGCCGTACTGCTCGCTGAACTCCTTCACCACGCCGCCGAGCCGGTTATCCAGCGGCTCGTTGCCGCGATAGAAGAAGAACACGCCGTAGCGCTGGTTAACGTAGCGGATAGCCGCCTGTTGCTTCTGGCGCTGCTCGGTGTATTGGATGTTGGCGGTGCCGTTGTAGAACGGGTGCTTCAGGCTGTAGTCCAGCTCCGGGTTGTCCAGCAGCACCTTCTCCCAGCGCGAGGCGAACATGCTGGCCTGATTGACCATCCAGTCCTGAACGATTTTGTAGCGCCGGATGTTTTCGGTAGAGGGGTGCAGCATCGCCTCGTTCATCAGGTTGTCGCGAAACGCCTGCAGGCGCTTCATCTTCTGCGTGGGCGTCTCCTGCGGCGCGGCGGGTGGCGGCGCCGGCTGCTCTTCCTCGTCCTTTTTTACCGGCTCGTTGTACCAGTACCAGCCCACCGCCGGATCGTAGTTGTAGCCGTCGGGCTTTTTTTCCTCTGCCGCGTGCAGCGGCGATACCGCCAGCAGCAGCGCGAGGCCAATGAATTTTCTCACGCTTAGTCTCCTGATTTGAGGCTGTTCTGGATGTCGGAGGTGATGCGCTGGTTCAGCGCGTCCTGGTCGGGCAGTTTGATGTTGCTGTTCAGGTCGTCGTAGAAGTCGCTGAAGTCAATGTGATCGAACTTAATGCCCTGCAGCTCGGCGACCTTTATTCCCCTGCAGTCCGGGCTTTCACCCGAGCCGAAGCTGATGCCCAGCTGGTCGCGCCGCCCTTGCTCCTGCACGATGCGGGCGAGCTTGCTGTCGAACACGCAGTAGCCTTCTTTCTGCTGCAGGCAGACCCCGAGCACCTTTTTCGAGCAGTAGGAGCCGACCTTCACGACCAGCTTTTTCTCCTTTCCGGTGCCGATCTCTTTTTCCTCAGTGTTGCAGTGCGCAAGCCCCGCGCTCTGTCCCCAGCCGCCGCTTTTGCAGCAGTTGCTGAAGCCCGCCGCGCTCTTGCGGCAGGCCATCGCCTTGCCCGTGAATGCCGTCACTGAGTTCGGGTCCATGCCCGCGAAGTCCTTGCCTGCGGCGGCGAGTGCGGCCAGCTGGGACACCGCCATTTCAAAGTTCTGGTTCTGGCCCGCCTGCATCGCCGAGCAGCTGCCGTCCGAGCAGTAGAACTCCGAGCCACACACGTAACCGGTGCTTTTCACGGTGTGCGCACACTGGTAGGTCAGCTTGCTGTAAACGCAGAGGTTGCCAATTTTCTGGGTGCAGGTGCGCGTGCCTTCGCTGCAGTTCGGATCGTCGATGTACGCCTGACAGGTGTTGGTGTCGTCTTCGAACACGTTCCACTGGGTGGTGTAGCCCCAGCAGTCGCTGTAAAGGCTGTAGGCCTTGCCGCCGACTGTCACCGAGCGGGTGCCGCCCGGGTCGCTGCAGACCTCGCTCATCTTCACCGCGTCGCCCATGTCTGCCGGGCAGCTGTTAGTCCATTCGATGCCCGCCGTGACCGTGTCGCGTACTGCCTGCATCGGCAGCGTCACGCGAAAAACGTTGGTGCCGTTAGCAATCGTTCTGATCAGCCCGTCCCGCGCGCTGCCTTTGTTGCCGTCAGTGTCGTAAAGCACAAACAAAGAAACCGTCTGCCCTTTCGTCACTCTCTGCGTCGCGATACCAAAATCCCCGTTCCGGTTCGGCTTGGCCTTCACCGTCGTGCCAAACGCCTGAATGTAGTACCAGAGGCGATTGCCCGACTCCCCGTGATACGAGGGTGCTCGCGGGTATTCATACGCCCAGACCCCGCTGCTGATAGTGCCGTCTTCAGGAACCGTGAAGTCATAACGTATCCAGAAGTTATCAACCGGCACCGCCGTCGAGCTGCCGGCATTTAGAACCAGCTGCGTGCTGTACTCCTCATACGATCCGGTCGTCACGATGGTGGCCTTGCGCGTGCACGATTGAGTTAGCGGAGTGGCCATTTCACAGCTGTGTGTGGTGTAGGTGGTTTTGTTCAGCTCCTGCGCCACGCACTGGCTGCCGTTCACACCGGTGATGGCGTTGGCGTTTTCACGGATCTCGTCGCTGTACTTCATCATGTCAGAGTCGTAGCTGAGCTTGTCCGCCGGGTTATTCACGTAGGATTCGCGCGCGGTCTGGCCTAAATCAGACTCGCTCAGCTCCGTCTGCCCTTTCACGTCAATGTTCGATGACGTCTGGGTCGGTCCGCTGTAGTAGCCGCGCTGCGGCGCGTCTGAGCTGTAGTTGTCGAAGTAGCCGTTCGGATCGGCGCTGGTCGTGCCGTCTGCGGATTTGCCGGCGTTAATGCCTTCCTGGTTGGAAGCGTCCATCGACGCCGCCAGAACGCTGGCCGACAGGCAGGTCAGCAGCAGCCCCTGCAGCAGGGAGCGAGTGGCTTTTTTCATAAGAGGTTCCGGAAAGGTTAAGAAAGCCCGCCGCAGCGGGCAGCGGGGTCGGTCAGGGCTTTTTGCGGCAGTCGCCGCGCGTCTCGATCATGCTCAGCGCCTGATTCAGCGCGACGTTGCCGTACACGATGTCGAAGTGGTCGCCACACTTCTTCACCAGCGCCGGCACCTGCTTCACGCCGTAGCGCTCAAAGCGCACCGGATCTATCTGCACGCCGCGCACCTTATAGGTGCTGACCATGTACATCATGTACTTCGCGGTCTGCTCCATGCTGTCGCCGACCAGCCCCCGGAAATAGACCGGAATGTCCCGGGCTTCGGCCGCCTTCATCAGAATGGCCATCTCCTTTTCGGGTACTGACGCGGACAGGAAATAGGCCGTCTCGTTTTCCGTACTGCCGACCTGCGTGCCCTGCGGCGCGTCCTCCGCCTGCGCGGCCAGCGCCGCCGTCAGCCCGGCGGCAATCAGCAGCGTGTTGCGTGTTTTCCTCATGTGTCCTCGCTTAAAGCACAACGCAGTTGCGCTTTTTCCAGATGAGATAGCCATAGTTCTTTTTGGTAGTGGGCATTTCCTTACCGGTCTGCCACAGCATCACGTTGCGCCCGAAGGGATGACAGGACGCCACGTCCGGGATGGTGTTCACCATCTGATAGCGGTAGCGACTTTTCGGCATGATTGCGGACGGATACTCGTAGCAGACGGCAGTGTTCTGCGGCACGGTATCCAGGATGAGCCCTTCGCGGTGCAGCTTGAAGTCCATACGCTCGGAGAGCAGCGCCCCGCTGTTGAGCCCGCTCGACTCGTTCACGATGTTGCCCGTGAACGGGTACATCGAGCCGTGCGAGCCCGCGCACCAGAACAGCGCATCAATCGGTTTGCTCACGCCCGCCGCCACCGCGTCCGCCGCGCAGGCCATCTGCGCCACCGGGTTCGCAAACAGCATCACCTCCGGGTTCAGGAACAGCGCCAGGTTGTCGTTCTGCCAGGTCGGGTCCAGCTCCGACAGGTAGCCAATGTCATACTCTCCGCCCTGCATGCACATCTCCGAGGTAATAATGTTGAGCCAGGAGATCAGCGGGTACTTGTACCAGTGGACGTGATAGAAGGTGCCCGGGTGCTCGTTCGCCGTTTTTGTGCCGGTGCCGGTGCCGGTGTTCGGGATGTTGATATTGAAGCCGCCCATGTTCACCATGCAGCCGGGCGAGCGCGTCACGTCAGTCATCGCAAACGGCTCCCAGAAGCCAATCGCGATGCCCGGGCGCTCAAAAATGGGCGGCGGCGCCGGGCAGAACTGAATGGGCGATGACGGGTTTTCGGTATCCGGCAGCGATCCGGCCGACACCTGCACGCTGCCAATGCTCATCGGGAACAGGCACTCCCAGCACACGTCGGTGATGGGGTTAACCCAGCGCCCCTCGCAGGTCAGGGATGTCTTGCCGTTGTCAGCGGCAAGCGCCGGCTGGCAGACCCACACCGCGAGCGCCAGTAAAACCGTGCGCCAGGCCATATCAGCCTCCTTTCTTCACGCCGCCGCGCGCTTTTTCTACTGCAGCCTGTAGCCCCTGCAGAGTTGTCGCACCCGGGATAACGCTGACGTTCTCAGCGGTTGCACCCGTCACCGGCATGACGAAGAAGGCGGGCGTGCCCTGAATGCCGAGGCTGCGAGCCAGCTGATTGTTTTTCTCCAGCGCCGCGCCCATCGCCTCGACCTCCTCTTTCGGCGTCGTGGTCACGCCCGCCTTCACCGCCGCCTGGCGGATGTCCTCATCCAGCAGCTTCCCTTCGTTGTGGCCGGTCGCGTAGAGCGCGGCGTGGTAGCGGTGGTACGCCTCTGCGCCGCCTTTCCTGTATACAGACAGGCCAACTTTCGCCGCCTGTACCGATGCGGGCCAGCGGCTGCCGAAAATCGGCCACTCCTTATAGATGAAGCGCACGTTCGGATTCTGGCTGATGAACTGCTCCACGGTCGGGGCGACCTTCGCGCAGAAGATGCACTGGTAGTCAAAGAACTGGATGACCGCGACGTCGCCCTTCGGGTGCAGCACCGGAGAGGTCGGATCGTTCAGCAGCCCTTCCTGCTCCTTCAGCGCTGCGCCGGCGGCGGAGGCCATCTGTTTCTCCTGCGACTGCGCCTGCAGCTTCTGGCTCATCTCGATCAGGATTTCCGGGTGCGCCCGCAGGTAGTCCGCTGCAATCTCGCCGATCTGTGCCTTCTGCGTATCGCTGAAGGCGTCGTCAGCGGCAATCGCGTGCCCGGTCAGGCTCAGCGTCAAGGCGGCAGCGAGGATGTGCTTTTTCATGTCTGGCTCCGTTAGCGGTCGGGAAGACCGAATTCAGTAATAAGGAAGAGTTTTTGCCCGGGCGCCTGCTTTACCTCCGCAGGCACCTGCGTGATGCCGAACTTTTTCGTGATGTTGCCGGTCTGGTCGAAGTAGACCCGGCTGCCGAGGGCCTCTGCGCTGTCGCGCACGTTACCGTTGACCAGGATGACGCGGGACGTCGTGGTGTGGGGCACCTGCTGCTTCATCCAGGCAATCTGCCGGTCGTCGTCGGCATCGATGAAGTACAGCGTCTCGTCAAATACCGGGATGACGTCAAACGGGTTCACTACCTGGCCTTTATGCGCGAACACAACGCCGTTCTGGTCAGCAATGTCGCGCTGAACCGTGAACGACGGATCAAACAGGCGGCTGTGCGTCTCGCGCGCAGTAGTGAGTCCGGCCACCGGCGGCGGGCGCATCGCCTCGTCTTCGGCCTTTTTCTGCATTTCCCGCTCAATGTCGGCCTGCGACCGGCCGTCAAAGTGCTGCTTCAGGTTGTCTTTCAGGACCGCGATCAGGTTGCGCTCGCGGATGTCCCAGGTATCGCCGTACGTGCCCAGCTCAGCCGCGCCCGCCTGCAGGCTGAGCGTGGCGAGCAGCGCGCCGGCGGCCAGGCGCGCCAGCGGAGTTGCATGTGTCATCGGGAAACTTCCGTTGGGGTGATCGGACAGGGTTACTGCTGCGGGTTACCGGCCTTCATCAGTTCAGCGAGCCGCGCCTGAATCTCCGGCGTGGCGTCCGGCAGGCCGGTGACTACAGCAGGGCTCACCAGAATGGCCGTACCGTGTTCGCTGGCATATTCCACCGTAGCGGTGGTGACGCTGCGGTCAAAGCGGGTCAGCAGCGCCTTACGCTGATCGTCGTTCAGGTCAAGCTTCGCGGTCTGCCGGATAAGCGCATTGGTCGTGCCCTTCATGTCAAAGGTGACCAGCATCGGCGGCTTCAGCCAGAGGAACCATGCGGCCGCACACGCGCCCACGCTCAGCGCAACCGACAGGCCGCAGCCCGCCACAAGATGTTTTGTATTCAAAGTTGCATCTCCCGCAGCATGTGGATGATGTCGCGCTTGTGCGCATCGTTATCGGCCATCTCAAACAGGATGTCCTTGATGTCCGCGCCCTCGCGCAGACGTTTCTCGCGGTAGGTAAAGTCCTCGCCTTTGGAGGAAAAAAGCCCGTCGCTCAGCGGATCGAGAATGAGTCGGTGGAAACTGGAAAACTCGCCCACGCTCAGCAGGAACGAGCTGTAGCGCGCCTTTTTCGCCGGCGGGAACTTCCTGATCATCTCCCACTCCAGCTCGTTGAACGCGTGCGGCTCTTCCTTCTGGAAGGTGGTAAACGATTTGGCGTCCTGCATACAGGTGAACTTGAACGAGCTGTTGTCGTAGGCCGCAAGCGCCGCCGTGGACAGGTTTTTATCGCGTATCGCCTGGGTCACCGTACCGTAGGAGCCGTTATGGCGTCGGGCGGTGCGGTAGCCCTCCTCGATGAAGTCCTTGATTTTCGTGCTCGACCCGCCCAGCAGCTTCCAGCCCTCGTCAATGATGTTCATCTTCCGCATGCTGCGGGGCGTGGTGTACATCATGTTCTCGTTCCAGATCATGATGCTGAACAGCACCGCAGACAGCAGGTCCTGCTGCTTGCGCAGGTCGCCCAACTCGGTGACCACAAACTGCAGATCAGGCTTCAGGGTCGGCTCGGACGAATTAAAGAACCGGCCGTAGATCCCTTTCGTGCTGTACTTGCCGAGCAGGGTCGTGATTTCGTCAATGCGCCCGCCAATCAGTGAGGAGTGTTCGCGGCTAATGGCGGCCTGCCTCTTCTTCAGGTAGTCAATGACGTGATCAATACGCATATCCTGCTCATAAGTCGGCCACGATTCGGTGATGGCCTCCAGAATCATGGACTCGTGCACCTCGTCCAGCAGGCCGTTAGGGCTTGCCAGAATGCACAGCTGATCGCGGATGCGCTCGGCGGCGAGCGTAATGTCCGTGACGTTCGCAAACGGGTTGAAGCGCAGGGAATCACCGTTGATGTAGGTGCCGCCGAGGCTGCTGCACGCCGCCTTGTAAGAGTCCCCGATGTCCTGCACCGCCACCGTCCCGCCCTTGTCCAGCACCGATCGCGCTATCGAGTTCGCCAGTACCGACTTGCCCGCGCCGGATGTGCCGGACATAAACCAGTTGAAGTTGGTATTCGGCAGGCTCTCGTCAAACACGTCGATAAAGGCAACCTGGTTGCGGTAACTCGGGATAAGAATGCCCGAGGCGCACAGCTTGTTGTCGCCGATGACCGGCATCAGGTTTACCGCGTGAAACGACTCCGAGCGCTGAATGCCGCCGGTCTTGCGGCAGTCGTCACGCAGCTTTTTATTCACCATCGCAAACGGCAGCGTGGCCAGCAGGTTGCGCAGCTGCATAAAGTCAGCGCGCACGAAGCGCAGTCCCTGCGCGGCGAAGGCGTTGCGCGTCTTTTCGGTGTAGCGGGACGTCAGGTCATCGTCGTCCGGGCAGAACAGCGTGATGCCGTAGAAGTAGCTCGTAAGCGACGTCTGATTCGACAGCAGCCGCGCGCGGGCATCTTTCCACTCTGCGTGCTGGCGCGTCGTTGACGGAATGTACTTGGCGTAACTGGTGTTCACGCGCGAGTCCAGCGACAGGAAGCGGCTGTTTGCCTCCCCCTGACTTTTCATCTGTTCTTCAGTGGTCAGCACCATCGTGCAGATAAACGGGCAGGGAATGCCGTTGGTCGGGGACATCAGGTCCTGAATGATGTTGCCGTTCTGCCACAGAAAGTGCTCCTGCGGGTTGCGGTCGAGGTTCAGGTTTACCATGCGCGCAGCAAACGGCTTATTCTTCGCGTCGCTGCCCTCAATGCGGATGTGCGAGGGTTTCACCCGCCAGGACGTGGTGCGATCCACAAACTGCGTGCTGAGGTCGGCCGCCGGATCGTACTCGCTGTCGTAGCGCTCAAGCCGCGCCGGGTCGTGGTTGAAGAACTCCCGCAGCACGCTGCTGAACTCGCTCACGCCGATGGCAGTTGACCACAGGTCGGCGGCGTTGAGTGCGTTCAGCAGGTTACGGCGCACGTCGCGCACGCGGATCATGTCGGTTTCGCTCAGGTGCTTCACCGGCATGGCCCAGATAAAGAACAGGCGGTAGTCGCGCAGGGTCAGCGGATGGTCCAGGCCGTTGTTGTAGGTGAAACGCGCACCGTTCAGGAAGAAGCGCGCGGTCACATCGTTGCATTCGTCCGCCCGGTGCCCCTTCCAGGCGAAGTTTTTCAGCCCCTGCTCGACCTGCTCTTTCACCGCCCGGGAAGAAACCAGCATCACTTGCAGCGGAACGTCGCGGGGGGCGACGTCGCGCAGCAGGTACTCCAGACTTTCGGCCAGCTTCTCGTTGGCGCCAATCAGTGGCTGGCTCTCCACCACAAAACCCACCGACTCCTTGTTCACCCAGATCTGGCTCTCCGAGTCATAATCCTTGTAGGGCAGCAGGTCGCGGATGTGCGGGTAGTCCATGTCCTGCAGCTTCTGGCGCGTCTCGTTTGTGGTGTCCCGCTCGCCCAGAATGCCCGCCACCGTTTCCACCACGTTCAGCGGGTCAAAGCGGAAGCCTTTCAGAAATTTCATGCGGACCTCACATCAGAATGCCGCTCCAGTCGCCGTGACTGGAGACGCTGTAAATGACCTCGCCCATGTGGACGTTGTTGTCAGGGGAGACGTACGGCGCAATCCAGATGCGCGCCACGCCGTCAGGGCGGCGGAACGCGGAGGCCGGCTCCGGAAAGCAGTGCGCCGCGCTGCAGTACGCGGTCTGGCTTGCTGTGGTGCGCAGCACGCCGTTTTCACGGGTGAACGGGCGAACGTCGCCGGATGACGCCACGCGCACCGGGATGCCGTCGCTCAGGTCGCTGCGGCGCGCCTGCGCGTCGGTCTGCGGGTCCAGGCGAATGGTGCCGGTATCAATCAGGCGATAGTCGTCCAGGCGAATGCCCGCACCGGTGAAGCCGTTCGGCGCGGTAGCCGCTGGCGCATTGCCACTGCTGCCTGCAGACATATCGTCGGCCTGCGACATCCAGACCCCGGAATCTTTAGCGGGCTTGTCGAACTCAAAGTCGCCGTTCATGCCCGCGCAGCCGCTCAGCATCACGGCCAGCGCGCTGATGATAAAAGAGTGAGCTTTAGTCATGGTGCTCTCCGTCTGCGTGTTGGTTGAGAAGGTCTTTCATAAGGGTCATGGCCAGCACGGTTTTTCCCGCACCGGTTTTGCCCGTTATCAGAAAATGACCAGCAGGAGACTGGTCATCCGCAGGCTGTGTATGGCTTACATCTGTCGGGTTATTCATGGTGTTCTCCGCCGGCGCTACCGGATGACAGCGCGTCGATTTCGGTAAAGTCGATAAAGAGGTCGCCGTTTTTGCCGCTGGTCCCGAGCCGGGACAGCATGCTCATGGCAAAGGCGTCGCCGGGGGCAACCTCCAGCAGGCGGCGCAGCGTTTCCCCGAACAGGGCGACGTAGCCGTCGTCCGGGATGAGGCCGGGCTTGCAGTAGAGCTTCTTCACCCCAAACCCCAGCGCCTGCAGTCCCGGGATGCGCGCATCGGCCTCGCGACCGAAGCAGTTCACCGTCCGTTCGGTAAAAACCATCCAGCCGCAGTGCTCTGCGTGACGAAGCCGGATTTTTTCAGCCGTCATTGCGCCACGCCCTGTGGAGTCATGCTCTTCACCTGCCCGCCACTGGTCGGGGTCACGAAGTCATTCATGTTGAGGCGGGTCGCGTCGCCGAGCTTGCCCACGAGATCCGGCGGCAGGCCGCTGTTGCCCTGCTCGCGCGTCTGTGTGTCCTGCTGCTGCCCGCCTGAACGCTGCTGCTCTTTCGCAAGCTTCGCGGCTTCTTCATCCTCAATGAACTTCGCGCGGAAGCCTTCGATAAACACCACCTCTACGCGGTTCGCCGCGCCAATCGGGATAATCGGGTGATACTGCTCGGCCCGCTCGATGTAGTAGTCGGCAAGCTTGTCCGCCGCCTTGCCCACGCCACCGCCCACAGCGCCGCGCGCCACGTCTCCTCCGCTGACCGTGCTGGTTGCCCCGATGCCGGTGACCGTCTGACCGACCTGCGAGGCGCTCTGCCCCAGCCCGCCCAGCGCGCCAGCGGTAAAGGCCAGCCCGAGGATTTTGCCGTTGCGCATCACCGGCACGCCCTTGATACCGTTTTTGCCGTAAAAGGCGACGTGGCCCTTCACAGCCTGATCGACGTGCTTGCCGTCGATGATGCAGGAGAGGCGCTGCAGCTGAACGATGGCGCGCTCGCTGGAGATGTCGCCGTAGGCCGCTGCCGTCACGAAACAGTTATCCAGCTGCCCCATTTTGTTGTTACCCGGCATGTGCGCCCGGCCCTTGAGCTTGAACTGCATCGGCACCAGGTTGTTCTCACCGCGCACCGAGGCGTTGGCATCGGCCCCCTCTATCACGATGGCATCAGAGAACGTGCCGGTCGGGACCCAGAACGAGGTGTCTTTCGCTTTGGGCTCAAACTGCGAGTAGTCAAACGTCTGGTTATCGATTTGTCCGGTCTGCACCGGCGCGGGTGCAAAGGTGTATTCCGTGCGCGGCGGCGTATAACCCGCCCCCTGCTGCGCCCCCTGTTGCGCGCCCTGCTGTGCCTGCTGTCCGGCAGGAGGTGTCTTTGGCTGATTCTGTTGATTTTTCAGCTGGTCCATCAGATCGCTGACGTTCTGCTGCAGCGACTTGTTGTTGTTCATCACGTCCGACATCTGGTCTTTCAGCGACTTGAAGTCTTTCTGCATGGAGGCGAGCTGTTCGCGCGCCTCTTTCTCACGATTCTGTGCACTCACCAGCAGCGAGCCCTGCCCGGAGCCGTCAAAAGCGTTGACCACGCCCCCGCCGGTCAGATCCGGCTCGGCGGTGGCACGGTCAGGTTTGCTTTCGTGACTCGCGCTCTTTCCGGCTGCGCCCCGGTTCGCGAGGTACAGGCCGCCGATGATGACGGCAGCGGCGGCGAGAATGATGCCAAACAGCCGGCGCTGTTTGCTGCGGACCAGGCTGTTAAGGTTCATCCGGGCCTCCTTTCGTGCGGAATACCGTCACGACGGAGACTTTTGCGCCCGGCTCCAGCACGTCGAGCTGCGGGTGAAACGCCACCGCCATTACGCCCGGGCTCCAGAAGTAGCGCTCGCTAAGACGAATACGCTGCGACGAGAGGCTGGTGATGTCGGTACGCACGATGCGGACCCGGTCGCCCTGCCAGGCGGTCACCGGGCGCAGCGCAAACGCGCTTTTCACCGACTCGCTCACCGGCACATCGGTGTTTTTACTCAGTACGTAGCCTGCAGGCTTGCGGTTGGTGATGAACCTTCCCACCAGGCCGCTGATAAGCGCGCTGTAGGTGTCCTGCTTCTGCTCGTACTCCCGCGCCTCCTCCGTGCCCTTCACCTCGCGGTTATCTACCGTCAGGCTCAGGCCCGCGCGCTTACCCGGCGTCGCCTGCACCGAGAAGGCAAAGCCGGACGCAGTCTGAACGAACATGGTGAACGGCTTGTCGGTCAGGGTGGAAAACACAACCGCGCCTTCCGGCGTCGGCGATTTAGCGCTCAGTACGCCCTGTGCTGCCTGCACGCTGAGAATGCGGTCATCATTCACGCGCAGGTAGTTCGGGTTGGTGTTACTCACCGCCGCGTTGATGCGGCCACCAGGATTAAGCGTCAGCTGTTCAGCGCGGGCGCCAAACGCCGTCAGCAGCGCCACGGCGCTGATTAGCAGGGATTTACGCATCGGGAACCTCCAGGAAAGCGCTCCAGCAGAGACGGTTATTACGGGTGTCGGTGCGCAGGCGGTAGTGCTTCTTCACCGGCTTACCGTCGTGCAGTCCGTAGCTCAGCTGCAGGTCGCCGGTGACGTCCACGATGCCTTTATCGGGCCAGACGCTGACGTCTCTGGGATAGAACACCGACCCGCCGCTGTTGCCTTTAACGCGCGAGGCTTCGTCAGCCAGCACGCCTTTGAATGATTTTTCCGCGCCATCGCAGGCGCCCGCCAGCAGCATTTCGTGGCTGGCCTCTGCGTTTTTGTCGGAGATGTTGAGGCGCAGGTTCAGCCACGCCAGCGCCATCAGGCGCAGGTAGCGGGCGTCGCCGCGCTCGCCGGTAAAGCTGAACGGCGTGTCCGCGCCGTAGGGAACGATGATGGTCTGTTTGTTATTAAGGAGCTGATTCATCAGCGCCCGGTTATCGCCGTAGATGCGCCAGCAGAGAAGAAGCGCAAGGATCGTGATAACGAGCAGCACCAGAATAGCCACGGCCATATTGCGGTTTCCCGCCGAACGCAGCTTTAATTCCATGTTGTCTCCGGAGGGGGGTCAGGCGACCCAGTGCCGTTTGTAGCTGTCAGGCAGGATGCTGATAAAGAAGCGCATCACTGAGGTGGGCAGGCACCAGTACGCAAGGTTGAGAAGATACTGAGAACCGCGGCCTTTCTTGAGGTGACGTATTCCAACCACGGCGGCTAAAAGCGTGGGGCCAAAAATCCACATGTTGAGGAAAACTGCCAGCAGTGCCAGTGGCACATACAGGCAGAACTCATCAGGTGGCAGCCCCACGAACCGCTTCTGCTCGGAAAACGTAGCCGCATAGGTATACCGGTCACGTTTATCCATAAGCAGACGTTAAGCCGGGATAACGTTAAAGGCGACGTTCACGAAAACCAGCAGCGCGGCGATGCTGCCGAACAGCGCGAGGTTTTTGGTTTTGATGTAGGTGAAGGCGATAAAGGCAATCTCAATCACATAGAGGATATATACAACGGCTGAGTTGCCGCCGAACGTATCCGTAACATCAGTTTTCGCCCCTGCGAAGTAGTCCTGGGCGTGGGCTGGCATTACGGAAACAGCCAGGATCGCCAGTGTTGAGAGCAGTGCAGACTTGTTCAGTTTCTTCCACGCTACCGCCCCTGCCTTGCGGCAGTAGTTTAAAGACGAAGAGAGAGCCCTTCATAGGTTTTTTCCTCAGTTAGGGATATAATGATCAGTCGGTTGAACTATCGTTTGTTTTTGCCTGTATGGCCTTAAGTCAAATTTCTGGCTTACCGGTTACTCCTCCTTTACAAATCTGTGGGATTGCTACAGATACTTACGGTTTCTTAACCGGCTGACGTTTTTTTACGCTTCCGGATCGCACACTTCAATTTAAGTTATTGATCTTAATGATCAATTTGACTTATCGTAAAGGTGAGAAATTTCACTTAAGTTCCTAACTGATTGAATGAGAATAAGAAATCATGCCTGAAACTGCCGATTTGGTTGTTCTTGTCGCCGGTCAGGCGGGCTTTGCGGCTAAGATTTTTAGGACAAATCATGAGGCGGCCTTAACTGAACTGCTGAATGACGCCCTTCTGCATTACATGCGCGACCCGGGCTGGTTTGAAGTCACCCTCAGCGAAACCCGCTTTTATGTCTGCCAGCTGGTCACCATTCCTTTACTGGTATTTATTAAAAATCGCGTCCCGGCACGGCAGCTGCGTGCGGCCGCTGAACGCTCGCTTGCACAGATAAGGGATTATTCAGACGTGGCTGACCCCGCCGCCTGGATAATGATTAACGCAGAGTTTCTGTCTCCCCTTCCGTGCCCCGGCATAAACCTGTGGCAGGCCCGTAAATTAAAGAACAGCCTTGATAAGGCAATATTCATCGACCCGGGTCTGATAATCGATTCCGAAAATAAGCCTGCGTCACCCGGCGTAAAAACTGCGCCCGTACCAAAGAAAGAAAGCACACCGAAAAAGCCTGCCGCAATAAAATCCGGACCCGACGCGAATAAAATAATGGAGCGCGTCATGCTCGGCTGGCGCGTTAAAGATATATGCAAAGAGCAGGGGTGTTCTGAATCCTATGTCTACAAGCTGATAAAACAGCGTAAGGGACACTCTGCGATGGATTACCGATGGAAGCAGTGGGAGCTGATTTCAGGTATGTATCACGCTGAACCAAAGATGACACTGGAAGAGATTGAGAAAGCCTGCGGTGTATCACGCGCGGCCATTTACCAGGCCGTCAGAAAAATAGCTGAACGCGACGGCGCAGAAATTACTCCCCGTGAAAGAGAGAAAAAGCTGACGCCTGATGACGTCGAGGCGATCAAAATGAAATTAAGCGAGGGTGTGCTCAGGAAGCATATTCTTGCAGAATACGACATCACAACTGAAACGCTGATAAGATACGTCGGCACAAGCGAAGACTACAGACCTGTTCCGGAAGAATTAAAAGAGCATGCGGTTCGTTTACGTGTTCAGGGAAAAACACTGCAGCAGACGGCCGATATTCTCGGCGTAACCGTTTCTACCGTTAAAGACGCATGGCGGGAAAAGAAAGATTCACCCGTAATTCAGGAAAAACGCGTCAAGTACGATAACCGAAACGTGTTATCCAAACGCGACCGCGATCAGGCCGTCAACGCCGTTCTGCGGGACGGCATTACCCGTAAGCAGGTTTACACGCAGTACGGAATAAATGCGCTAACCCTGCGGCGTTATATCCGTGAAGCGCAGAAGAGAGAGCTGGAGGCGCTGCGGGAGAAAGAGGCTGATTCAAACAGTAAGGAAGAATGATAAACCGATGCGCCTGATGCACCAGCGGGATGCATCAGGCACTGAATAATTATTTAAAGTATTCCTGCAATTTCCCTGCAACACGCTCATTGACTGCCTTCACCCACTCCGGGTCCAGAACCATTTCATTTTTTATGACCTTACCGGCATCAACTTTTTCTTTCTGAATACCAAATATAGCGTCAGTGATAAAGCCACTGACAAGCACATTTTTAGCGATAAATTCAAGCTTCTGGTCAAGGGTCTTTTCAGAGGCATCTTTGTTTATTTTGTTTTCGTAAACACGAAGGCCCAGCTTGAACATTTCCATCACAAACGCAGATCGGTTAGCAGTATCGCGAGACTCACCGTCTTCCAGCTTTTTTTCGACGTGTGCATCAATCTTTTCCAGCAGTGAAAAAGGGATGGTAAGATTGACCCTGTTACGCTTAGCTGAATTTTCATCATTCATATTTTTTCTCTCTTTCACCTTAATTCACGCGGAGGAAGTTCACATCGGACCAGTCAGGACGCAAGGTATCTGGCATGGCTTTTCTGGTAACCATCAGGTAACAACCCCCCCCTTAAATGGCGTAACCAACTGGAAACCAATGACTGATTTCATATTTTAACTTACTGATAATATTAAAACAAACCTTTAAGTAACCTTTAAAAAACCTTCAGGATTCCACGAGGTTACCAGATGGTAAGTGCCTTGCTGATTAAATACTCTGCAATATTTGAGTAACTCACTGATTTTAAATGATTTAATTAGCAAAAATAAATTTGCGAGTGGTGTGTAAAAACCTAACTCTTATGATATTATTGAGCCTGACACCTCCCCCGAACTTTTCAAATCAGGAGCCGCAATGCGTTTATTCACTCACGCTGCAGCCCTGCTGGCGACAGGCATTTTCTCCGCCAGCGTGAATGCGGACTGTTTTATTAAAGCCGGCGAATGGTATTCCATCGATCCGGACTATCTGCGCGCTATCGCCTGGCAGGAATCCCGCTATAACCCGGGGGCCATTAATACTAACCTGACAAAAGACGGTAAACCCGGCAGCAGTGATTACGGCCTCATGCAGATTAATTCGGAAACGATGCGGCGGCTGAAGAAGGAGTATCCCGGCCTCAGTAAAGAAAAGCTGCTCAGCGATCCGTGCCTGAACATTTATATCGGTGCGATGCTGCTGCGCCGTAATTTCAATCAGTACGGCACAACGTGGCTGGCGGTAGGAATGTACAACGCGGGAATGAAAAACAAGCCTGTCACCGTAACGAACCGCTATAACTATGCGATGCTGATTGACAAACATTATAAGGCCATCAAATCAGGCACAATCCCGCGAAAAGCTTTCAGCGGCTGAACAGATTTTGAAACTGACAAAGCGCGCAATGCATCTTTATCATTCTGCGCAGGGTTATTTTAAAGACAACAAAGAAGCCCGCGCGCAGAATTACCCGCCCCGGCTCAATGCCGGGAACGGGTAGCAGGAGAAACATCTCCTTTTTCTTACGTTACGCCTGTTCCCTGCATCGCACCGCTTTATATTTATCCGTCTCCGGTTCAATATCGGCGGCGGATAACAGGCAAAAAAAAGGGGAACCAATTGGCTCCCCGATGACTGTTATTTTATTTCCGCAAGCGTTCGGTTTATCTCACCCTGCACACCCTGATTGTGCCAGAAGTAATCGCGCCCGACCCTATATAAATCGCCTGCGTTAAAGCGCGCCAGTGTAATTTCTTCGCCGTCCAGGCTGCCGCTAAATTTTTTAGAAACCACATCGACCGCTTTTTGCTTCAGCCCGTCCGAATAATCCCGGTCGGTAAAAACGTAGCCCACGCCCCCATAAATGCGATTAAAAGGAGAGGCACAGGAAACGGACATATCCTGCATACCATCAAAATAACTGTCTTTGTACTTGTCGGTTACGGATTTTACTTCTTCCTCTGTCGGCCCGTCAGTCCAGTTAACGCTTACGCTGTCATAGCTGCGCTTACGAACCGAGAATTTAACACCCGGAAATTTTGCCTTCAGCTCTTTGCGGATGTTAGACGTCACCTGCACAGCGCCGTTTTTATCCTGCGAGAGCGCGGCATATTCCGGGGCCGTTTTTAAACGCTCGCACTCAGCTGCATAAAGGCTTTCTGCCTCCTCTTTTTCCTGCTGCTTACGGCGCTCTTCCGACTCGGCATGTTTTACAATGCGCGCCGTTTCTTCCCCGCTTTTTATTTCCGGAAATATACTCCACTGTTTTCCGTGCAGGATACTTTCCGGCAGCCCGCGAGATATTCCGCCGCTCTCAAACGCAATATCAAATGTGGCATTACCGCCATAAGATACGCAGCCTGAAAGCGACCCAACTGTTGCCGGTTTCTGCTCACCGTGAACGGCGAACACGACACCCCGCCCGCGATTGTAAAGAATTGTGCTGACAACCTGACCGATAACCACTGCCTGCGCATTGTGCATTTTCATTTCAGTTTTCCTTAAATCAGTTGAGACGAAAAAGCGGCCCGCCCTTCCAGGCCGCGCAACGTTTTCAGAACGGGATCTCGTTCAGGGTGGTATCACCGGCACCGGCAGTTACCTGATTTTTTGGCACCGTATTGAGCGCGTTTTCCAGCGAGATAACGCCGCGTGCGACGTCACTGGCCAGGTAATAATCCAGCCCTGCGTCACACGCTTTGTGGAAGCGGTCAAAAAATGCTTTTGCCTCTTCAGCCCTCACCGCAGAGGCACGACGCATATATTCCCGGCGAGCATCCTGCCAGAAAGCTGAGCGGTAAAAGATCTGGCCACGGCTGGCAATGATGTATCGCCCGTCAGCGTTTTCGCCCAGGTCGTACAGCGCCGTCATGCCTCCGCCTGAACTCGTCACACACGGCAACGCGGTATGTCCGGCAGCCATCAGCGCGCTGACATCTATTTCATCAAGCAGCAGCACGTCCATGCCATAGCTGCCGTTTCGCGCCGGGAAGTGCTTCCCCTCTGACGGCGTGACCTTTTCGCCGTTTTTGCCTGTGACGTGCCAGCGCGTGCGCAGATCGTTTGCACTGACGCAAATTTTTGGTCCGTTAACCCATGTTTTGGAAGATTCTGAAGCGGCGACGTTGACGTTTTGTGTGTGCATGCTGGTTCTCCTGTTCAGGTGGTTAATTCATGTTTCGGTTAGTTCCTCGCGGCAAAGGGCTGAGAAGCAACGGCAGGCAGCAGATACAAGGGCGCCGCAGGCGTGCACTTCACCCTTGTATCTGATGAATGACGGTGCTTGGATTCGCCCGCCGCGTGGGACGTACCGCAACATGACCACCGCGCCGGAGATGAGCAGGCACACACCCGACCGCAACGCGGGCGTCCTCAGCGGCCACGTCCTTATGTGGCCAGTGAACGCGCCGGCGCAGCCGGCTGCAGGGGTTGACCTGGCCATTCGCCATCAGACCCTAGCCGGCAGGCCCGGAACGCATCGCGGTCCGGCGGAGCTTACCGGCTCTGCCGGTTAGCGCAGTGGGGCTGACGACCCGGCAACGCCGGGGAGCCGGAGGGGGCCATCAGGCTGTTCATGCTTTTGACTTTAAGTGAAAGGAAACCGAGAAAGCAGCTGCAGCACAGCAGAACGGGGAGCAGCAGGAAGCAGAGAGAGAAGACCGTGAGACAGCGTCCCGGAGAGAGAAAGCGCAGGCGAAGGGAGAGAGCCGGTGCGTCAGCACCGGTTTTCCCCGGCCCGCAGGGCCGCCCGCCTTTCAGGTCTTTGTGATAACAGTACAGGGCTTCCCACTGTTTCGAAACGGCGATCCTCATGCGTATCATTACTTCTAAAAACAGGAGGTAAAGGATTTTTGCTTGTCTGCCGATAACGGCTAACGTCAGCCTTAAGGAGATAACAGACATGCCGTCAATTTTGAATAATTCACTGTCCCTGGTCGTTCTTACTTCAGCCTTAATCCTTTCAGGATGCGCAAGCCTGGTGCCACATCAGCACAAAGATTATACCGGCTCTGATGCTGCTACGCTGGTCATTCAACAAGAGGAAATTGCCGGAGTTGTTACCCTTCTTCATTATGAGAATACAGGAAAATGCTACGACAGATCTGAGACTTACACTATTAAACCCAGTATGTTTGATACAAGCAGAAGAGTTTTCACCCTCAAGATTCAGCCCGGACAACTATTAGCGGTTCAGCAGATTTATAGCGCCAAAAAGCTATCTTTTCCTTTGGGACCCTTTGTGACTGTCGATGTCATAAAGAAGCTGCCTTTTATCCCTCAGCAAGGAAAACGTTATTATTTTGCTGTTGATCGTGGCGTACACGTAATCCCTGACGATTATTTGATTACCAGTAATACCGATCCACAGAAAGTAATTAGCGAATTTCCACAACTGGCGCAACCCAGCTGGGATGCTACCAGACTCTGTCAGCATATCTGGGGTAACGAGTAGAACTCTGCGCGCACAAGTCGCCTTCCCACAGTGTCAGAAGAATTCCTGAGCAGCAGGCATTAAAAAGCCCCTTTCGGGGCTATTACATTCAGGCGTTGCGCTTTTTCTTCCTGTCTCTGCGGTTCTCGACACACCAGACAAGATTACTGTATAAGCCCGCCAGACCACTTATGAGAGCTAAAACTGAAACAGCGGCCAACAGTTTTAATAGCGTTTCACCTTCTGGCACAGTCATTATTTCCAGCATTACCGCTCCTCAGATGTATGCACTTTTATAACGGTTTCAGCTTCCTGGGAGTTTTGCTGCTCTTTACGCATTTCCCTGCGTTCTCCGTAGGCTCGCAACATTTGAAAAAGCCCGTTAACCAGATAGGCTACTGAAAAGAATACCAAAACATTAAACCAGGTGCCTGGTTCCGTTCCCGGTCCTGTTTCAATCATGTCTCATCCTTAGTTCGTTCAGGTCTTCTGCTACCGGATTATCACTGATAGCCCAGCGCCTTCATTATCAGCACGGTAATGGTCGCCACGGCGCCAATCATGCCGGTTGAAACCGCCACGGGATACCAGAACGTCTCGCGGTTCAGTTTGCCCGCCTCTGCGTTCAGCTTCTGCGTTTCCGCCATCAGTTTGGCGATCTCCGCGTTGATTCGGTTACTGTTCAGCTCGTTCATATCGGTTGCCGACATCCGTCAGTTCTCCCTTTCGGGCAGGGCCGCAGCCTTTCTGCGCCCTGCTGTCAGTATATCCCGCTGGCCTGCCACACTCCACGCCAGCGAACAAAAAGCGGTCAAAGCAATTAAACGCCCTGCTGCCCTCAGCTCTGGTGCCAGCGGTCAGTGATCATGGCGGGGATCACCCGATAGCCTACGTCGTACTCCAGCACGGCTACCGGCCAGCTTTCGCGCAGATAAATGCGCAGACCTTCCGGTTCGTCGGTCGGCTCATGGATAACGCTACACATGCCCAGTTCTTCCCACGGCACGGCGCTGAATCCGGCAAACGTTCCGGCCTCGCAGATATAGGCGTACAGCTCCATAAACTGCGCCGCCGTCAGGGCGTCATGCTCCGGCGTGGACGTTCCCAGCGCAGAGAGGTTTACAGCCGGGTTCGCGTGTGCGAGGATGCGTGTATCAGACATAAAGTTAACTCCTTCGTGTTTTGATGCTGGCCGAACCGTGTTGCTGCACGCCCGGCCGTTAAGAGAGCAGGCTTTGGCCTGCTTTTTTAATGCGCGTTTTTCCCCGCCATTGCCAGCACGGCACTCAGCACCAGCTCCGCGTGTCTTTTCCAGGCGTAGTCCCGGCACTCAAAATAGCGACCGCGAATTTTCGCAAAAATATGCGTCACCTTGCCCGAATACATTTCACTGCATTTAAACGTCTCGCCTGCGGGAGTTGATTTCCAGTCCAGCGGCGGCAGCACGGTCAGCTGATCGTTCCAGCGCGCCTCAGTAATTTCCTCCCACGGCCTGAAAAGGCGCGTACAGAACAGAGCGTCGGCCTCGGATTCAGTCATCAGCGCCACGTCGCCGTACTGCAATTGCAGTTCTTCCAGCGTCTCAAAGTTGAAAAGCGCCACGATGCTCCCGTCTTCAAGCTCGATCGCCTGGCTGAATATTTTTCCCGTATCCACGCGCACAAATACGAGCGGATCAGCTGCTTTGCCCTGGCCGTTAACCCATGTTTTGGGAGATTCTGGCGTGGCGGTGTTGACGTTGACGTTATGTGTGTTCATGGCAGTTCTCCTGTGCGTGTGAGGTTTCATGTTTCGGTCGATCCAGTCGCGGCAAAGGGCTGAGAAGCACCGGCAGGCGGCTGTTACCAGGGCGCCAGAGGCGTGCATTTCACCCTGGTAACTGACGAATGACTGTGCTTCGATTTGCCCTCCGCGTCTGAAATGACCGGAACAGCCTCACCTGACGGGGAAGCGGGCATGAACACACCCCGGACGGCGGCCTTATGCCGGTCCGGTCCTCAGCGGCCACGTCTTTTTGTGGCCAGTGAACGCGCGGGCGAAAGCCCGCTGCAGGGGTTGACCTGGCAGTTGCCATCAGACCCTAGCCGGCAGGCCCGAACCCCGAAGGGATTCGGCGGAGCTTACCGGCGCAGCCGGTTAGCGCAGTGGGGCTGACGACCCGGCAACGGCGGGGAGCCGGAGGGGGCCATCAGGCTGTTTATGCCGTTGACCTTCATGGACAGGAAACCGGAGACGCAGCTGCAGCCCAGAAGCAGAACAGAGAGCAGCAGGAAGCAGAGAGAGAAGACGGTGAGACAGTGTCCCGGAGAGAGAAAGCGCAGGCGAAGGGAGAGAGACGGTGCGTCAGCTCCGTCTTTTCCCGGCCCGCAGGGCTGCCAGGATTTTACTGCGGACGAGAAGCCAGCACCTGTGTTGCGCGCCGGCATCGCTCTGGCTGTGCGGGCTATGTCAGACTTCCGTTGAGCCGATCCAGACGTCATCCAGCCAGGCGTCAGCTCCGGATTCCATCCCCTCTGGCTGTACTTCACACAGAAGCAAATGTGTCCAGCCATTTTCTGGCGCCGCCTGAGAGTGAATTATCTGCCCGTCCAGGCTGCAGATGGTAAGTTTGCCGGTTTTGACGGGCGTCAGTATATCCGGCTCGTCCGCTCGCTGATCCGTTATGTAATGCACTGTAGCTCCTTATTGCTGGTATTCGCCCAGGATGCATGGGCTTTTCTCACTCAGGGCTGCGAAGCCCTTTTCAGGCTTCGCTTTCAGAATTTACAAAGTTCGCAGGCTGTCAGCTTTCGCTTATGAGAATAAAATAGCGGTGCCGCTGATCCAGTAAAAATTCCCGCGCCTGCTCGCTTATCCAGGGCCGTGCCGCTTCGGCAGTATAAAGGTTATAAGATGCGCATTCCGCTTCGGTCATAACGTGCCCGGTATAAGTGACATACCCGGTACGCAGTGGATTCTTCAGCGCTTCTGCCAGACGTTCCTGTGTGTTCATTGCTGTCTCCTTTCCCCTGCAGCGCGCTGCAGGGGTGTCAGTGTTTACCCTCTCAGGCGGGAAAACTGCCAGTGACAAAACGGGCTGTATTCATCGCTTTTCGGCAGGCTTGCCTGTGCGTGTTTCTTCAGGCCTTCATGTTCTGACCAGAACAGCTCCAGCGCCGCCACGTTAAGCAGACCCGCGGCCTTATAGACGTTGGTTGTCTGATATTCGGTGCTCTCCTCATACTCTTCGTCACCGATCGGGTTTGCTGAATGCACGATGCGCGTTTCATAGGTTTCCGGCGCTGCGCCTGCTTTTGATGTAAACAAAGAGACAGTGATCAGCAGCTTTTCATGCGGATTAATAAGCAGCAGCTCGGTTGCCGACCGGAATTTGCCCGTACTAAATACTGCCTCATCGCGCGTAAACGTTGCCGCCGCCAGGTACTCCAGATGCATATTAAAATCACCGCGGATCGCTGCGGTATTCACGTTGAACTGTGGATAGTTGACGTAAAAAAGATTGCGGCGAAAGGCGCGGCGGATAGCGTCATAGCTGACATTTTCTGCATACTCTGCCTTTGAGAATGATGATTCTTTAGATTCTGAAGCCGTGGTGTTGACGTTCTGCTGTGACATGTTGTGTCTCCCGTGTGGTTTAAGTGATGTTTCTCTGAGTTCCTCGCCGTGAGGGCAGAACGGGCGACCGGGCATCAGGCTGAACGCGGGGGGAAACGGCAAAGCCGCAGCCCGAAGGGACCGGGTGCAGCCGTTTAGCGCGCGACCCTTGCGTGAAGACGCCCGGGTGCCAGGTTTCTGCACGGCGAAGGGGCTCAGGGAAACAAAACAGAACGCGGAAGGATGAACAGGGCACTGCCCCGGAACGGCACGCCACGGTGCCGGGCCGGTCCTCAGCGGCCACGGCTTTTGTGGCCAGTGAACGCGCCGGCGCCAGCCGGCTGCAGGGGTGAGCCTTGCCGTTCGCCATCAGACCCTGGCCGGCAGGCCCGGAACGCATCGCGGTCCGGCGGAGCTTACCGGCTCTGCCGGTTAGCGGAGTGGGGCTCGACGACCCGGCAGCGCCGGGGAGCCGGAGGGGGCCATCAGGCTGTTCATGTCTTTGACCTTCAGGGAACGGAAACCGGAGACGCAGCTGCAGAACAGCAGA
>Ga0153962_1000018_pt1 | contig 23940 bp, 21 predicted proteins | sample TSFL046MetaG_FD_106657 | JGI IMG/M metagenome (GOLD analysis project Ga0153962, IMG submission 106657) | Attine ant fungus gardens microbial communities from Florida, USA - TSFL046 MetaG | ecosystem: Host-associated > Fungi > Mycelium > Unclassified | place: USA: Florida, Withalacochee...
ATTCTCCCTCAGCTCCCATATATCTTCCTTAGTTGTATACCCTTTCCATTGTACCAAATACCTATCTTTCCTTCTGAACTTTCTCTTATTCAATATTTTCTCTACCTCATATTCTTCATTACTGTTATGAGTCACCTTGACCATGACCTAAAGGAATATGATATGGACTAAAATCAAACTAGTGACTTAGGAACACTTGTAGATCAAATGAGGACAAATAGTCTAAACTATATATATATAGTATAGAACAATTAATTGAGGACTCCATCAAGTTCTTTTCTAACCCTGAAGAGCCTTCTAGTCTAAACCTAGACTAGGATCTTAAATCACTTGTTAACAATTACCCTTGATCACTACTAGAAGAGAATGTTCTTTTCTTTGTTTCTCTACTTGGTCCTCATACATTTGTACTTCACTGACATTAACTACTGAATATATCTTGACTGATTCCAGTAGCTCTAATTCAATAATATTTGTTGAAATTATATTCTTGACTATATAAGGTCCAACAAATCTCTTTGTTAGTTTTTCCAATTGCTGTCCCTTTATCTAGAACTTAAGGTCCTTTATGCTAAATAGCACCCAGTTTCCTACTCTGTACTCCTCTAGTTTACTTTTCTTCCTATTTGTATACTTTCTTATCTTCTCTTGACTTTTCTTCAATACTACCTTTGCTTTCTTATACACTTTCTTCATTCTCATTGCAAACTCTTTCACTCTTTTAAATTTTTTCTTCTTTCTTATCTCAAATCCCATGCATAGATCCTATCTATTTATCACAAAAGGTCACTTATTTATTTGTGATTGGTGATTTGATACTTGAGAAGTTCAGAAATGTGAAGTTAAGATAGTAACAAAATCAGTTGTTAAGTCTGAGGTCTAATCCTCAGACTATAAGTCCTTATATACATGAAAGTAATAGTCTGTGTACTAGTACAGATTATCACATACTACTACCTATTGTTCCACATATGGTAGTGCCTTTGTACTGGAAATAGCAATAACTTAACTATATAGAGGCTATCCTTTGTTTTAATAAAAGGTAGATAACTGTCTATGGGTAATTAATTAATATTTATGTACAAACATTGAGGACTTTATATCTCCACTAATATATTAATTGTCTTGGGGTTATTCTAGGCTCATTCTGAGCATTATGAAGAGGGCTTTTTCTGAGCCTAGAAGCAAAGCATTGATCATGGTGGTTTCTGAGATATTAGTGATTTAATGAACAGTACTATGGTAGTTATCTACTGATCTGCCTCAATATTAATTACCTCAAAACATAACTAGAATCAATCAAAAGATCTTTTTAAGGGCTTTTTGTAGCTATTGTCATGTATGTGTAGAACAGGGACAAGGTAACCCGGAGTGGAACAGGGTTACTCTGAGGAAAAAGAGAGTTAACAACAAAAATTGGGGAACAACCTTGGCCTCAGCTTGTGCACTGTGTCTCAATCTGTTATCATGTGTGGTTGCATATTTTAGGAGGACAGAATTGTTGCTAGGAGTTTAGGAGAGAAATGGTATATAGATTGATAGGAGCAGGGATAAAACACATAAGAGATGTTAATCTACAAACTAAGAAACTAGGATGTAACTAATGGAGTACTTATACTAAGTCTGGAATAGGAGGAGTACAAGTAACTAGTCTACATCATAATCCTATAGGAGTAGACAACAGGAGTTCAGGAGTGAATTTTAGTAATAAATAATATATAAAAGGAATTATTTTTATTAAATTATTATTTTCTGTCATATAACAGTATTTCCCCCTTAAGGCTAAGCCCTTGAAGCCCTGTTGGATAAGCAATTTAATTATCACCTGATCTATAGTTTTAAAACTAGCTTTGTGAAATTTTCTTTCTTGATCCTGAACTATAATGTCGTTGTTACACCATTAGAGAATTTTCTACAGAAAAGTAGCATGGGATAAAAGTTATAACTCTGGGTTTCACTATTGGAATCTACTCTAGAGATTTCCTACAAGCCCTAGACATAATCTAGACCCAAAATTGGGTACTTCTCTTAGGTAGTGACCGAGCTACCATATGCTAGAATAGCATATACCTTGGGAGGCAAGACTGATGAGCTAGCATTAGGTTTCTTAGATATAGACTATCAATGTTGAAACTCTAGAAATCAGAGACTCAGAGATATCTTTGGAATGTGAGATAATTTTGATTTAGAGCAGACTTAGGCTAATATGACATCAAGACAGTAGATCAAAAGTCTATCAGTAACTAGTGATCCCATCACTGCTGGACTCAGTGAAGAAACGGACACACTGACGGACGACGATCGTATCGTTGATGCTTGGACACACTGTCATGTGTTTCTAGACTATATTCGGAGTAGAAGGAAGCTGGTTCAGGGTTCAGGAAACGATGGGCAGGAGTGAAGTATAGAAGTGGAGCAGGATCACATAGTCATGTCTGGGAGGTATAGAGGACAAGAAGGTGATGGCTGTTATAGCCGCATAGTAGTATCATAGAGGAGAGACGCGAGGGAGAGTGGTAGAATGGAGAGTTTCCTTTTCTATTTCTTTTTTAATTGAGTCTCTAACATTTGTAAAATTATAATATATTTCTCAGAGTAGAGATTGGAAGAGAACCTCCTTGGCCCTTGCCTTCATCTCAGAAGCTCTTGAGGTTGTAAATGCAATTCTCTTGAGTGTATAAGGGGTGATCTTGGTGAGAGGTTGAGTTGGTGAATGTGTTCTACTATATACCTTACTCTTTCATGAGATAAGACACAACAGTTGCTCAGACAACCTTTTATGGAGTAGCAGGCCTGAAAAGCCTAGCTAATCATTGACTCAGATCATATCACATCCATAAGGTTTGGTGTGGGGGTATAGATAAGGGCTTGATTGAGTGTGGTAAGGCCCATGAGTGGTTTACTAACTATTCTACTAGTGAGCTTGTTACAGTGTGTAAAGGTAGACACCTTAGGGACACCATGCAGATAGGATCTAGATTGAGCTCCCATCATTCCTTCTATATTTAGATTCCAAATAAGCTGCATAATTTCTTTCTGATACCCCTACTTCCTACTTCTTCCTACAAACCCTTTAGCACACAATTGAGAGCTGTCACCACCTTTTCTACTTGCTTGTCACAGTAAACATCTCTTTTGCCCCTTTCATCATCTCAACACACCATTAACTCTGCTTTGATGTCAGACTCTGATAATGAAAGATATGAGCAGGAGCTTGTAAAACAAAAAGAGAAGGCAAAGGCAAGGCTCCAGGAGGAAGAGAAGAAACAACAGACAAAGTAGAAAGCAAGAAAGGAGACAAGGGCAACAGAGAAAAAGAGACAAGAGAAGGAAATGAAAAGGTGAGCAGAGAAAAAGAAACGACAAAAGGAAGAAATGGAGTGGCAGATAAAGGCAGAGCAGGAACGGCAGAGGCAAAAAGAGATAGATGATGCCTTTTGTTAAGAAGCAGATCAACAGATGGTGGTTGTGCAGGCATAGAGAAAAAACTAGTTGAAGAAGATGAATCTAGAACCATTGGCGATTCCACCATCAGACAAGAAGATAAATCTAATTGACCTCCCTCTGCTAACAAAAAGACAACAAGTCTGCTACTTTCCCAAGGAGACTTTGGAGCAGTACTAGGAGAGGGAAGAAATGGCGAAAGAGTTGGGAATAAAGCCAATGGATAGAGAAAATCCCTGTGAGTGGTGTGCTAATTTTGGCATACTGTGTTTACCACAGGACCTTCTGTGAGTTTTGTATCTTTTTGGAGTAGAATCATTAGCTAAATTAGTTTTAGGAATGCAATGTCCTATTCTCCTTGTGCCTGGGCAAAGACAGCTTGTAAGCCTTTTGACATAGATGGCATATGGAGAAAGGCAAAGGAAGAAACAGCTAGGAGGACATGAGCAAGGAAGACAAAGTAACAGATGGATATAGAGTGGAAGGAGCAAATGTTGAAGAAGTTGGAGAAGGTGAATAAGTTGGTCATTTAGGTCCAAAGGGTTATGGATGTGTTAGAGAGAATAGCAGGAATAAGGTAAAAAACTTTGGAGAATAATTTAATTTCCTGGCCAGAGTCTGAAGGAGAGGAAATAGAGACAGTAGAGAGGATTGACAAGGGAAAAGGCAGAGAGGTAGTAGAAATGGAGTATAATAATGAGTGGTTCAAAATAGTTGTTGAGGATAGAAATGGAATGGAAGGGATAGAGGAAGTAATTGGGACTCTGGTGTCGTTTGTGCAATTCAACAGAGTACTAAAAGAATATTTTTTTTCCTTTTTTTTAAATTTGTGCTTTCAGAGGAGTGGTTTGATCCCTATTCCCTCCTTTAAGGCTAGGCATCCCATCGCCTAGCAACAAGAGTAAGAAATTGAAGTATTAGAGTTATGGCTATGGACTCTAGTATAAGTAAGTCATAGAATAATGGAGACAAACTTTTGAAAAAGTTCATTGGCAGTAATCCAGATGATGAGATAGAGATAGGTACAGAAGCCTGGAGTAGACATAGAGATCCCAGATTGAGCATAAAAGCTCAGTAGAGGCTGGAATTTGCAGAGGATTTGTCAGAGTGATAGATTTAACGAGTTCGGGGTAGAGTCGTTAAACAGAAGTGGTGATCAGAAATTTGACTATATCAGAAATTTGACTATACTAGAGTAGTAAACCAATGAAAGTTAGAAACACTGGACAAATACTAGTACTTCAGGCAGAAATGGTAGGACAAGTTATGATTCTATTCAGTCAATCAACAGATCATTAGTGAGATATATCATGGTATCTGGACCAAGGAGCAAGATAGAACAAGCAGAATGGCATGAAAGCCCAAGATTCATACAAAAGCCAGGGGAAAGAGGATTGGAAAGTTACTAAAGATGATTATAATAGGAAAAGTAGACTGGAGTAGAGTATTTGACAATAATCATTGTTATATAGCCAGAGGAATATAGAGGAATACAGAATCAAATTGAGTACTAGACAAGGCAAAGAACAGAACTGGACTAAGAACAGAATAAGAACGGGCAAATATTATGAGTTACCTCGACCATAACTAAGAAATATGACATGGACTGGAATCGAACTCTAGACTGATAGAGACTTGTAGAATAAATAGAGACAAACAGTACAAGAATGTATAAGTAGTGTAGTAGAATGAAGCAAAAACTCCATCAAGTTCTCTTCTAACCCTGAAGAGCTCTCTTAATCCTAACCCAGGATTAAGATCTTAAGTCAGTCACTAATAGAAGAACTTAATAACCACATCCTAGGGCTTAGTTCACTTTGAACCTTGCTCACAAATCACTTCGATTATCTTATTAACCCTCAGCCGATAATCATTGCGATCATTAGCTACCTCCATATATAGCTGAGCCCTTGGCTTAAGGGGACTTCTCAGTTAGTTAGGGACTGAGGGAGGAAATTGTACACCAAGTTCAGGTGTATAGTTGAGTCCTAACCTACCAATTGAACCTGCTAGTTATATTTTCATTGTATAAACCTTGTGTTGTGGTCCATTGTGACTGGTATACACAGAGGAGTAACAGTTATCTCTTAAAGAGCTGTCTAGAGTAGGGATCCTCCCTGTTGAGGTGATAGTATAACCCTAGTATTAGGATAGTAGTCAGTAGAGAAGTAGGTACCTGGTTGGGTAAAGATCTTATGCCTCAGCAGACGTAACAGTAGATAGTAAGACTCAACATTATATCTATACCTCTGAGACAATCACCACAATGTCTCAACAACAATACTATAACCTCATGAGCAACTTGCTTAAACAAAAGCATATCCTTGCTTTACTAAGGGCAAAGTTAGAAGGAAAGTGAGAAAAAAAATGCTGGAAGTGCAGGGGGTTTGGACACTAAGCCCAACACTATAGAAAGGGAGAAAGAAAAAAGGGGAAACCGACTCCTCAAAATAAATTTGAAATTTTAGCAAGCAGAGTGATGAGATGTAGAGTGGAGTTGAGGAGGCAAGAGACAAGAAGAGAGCAGTAGGAGGTAAAATGTTTCAAGTGTAGAGAAAAGGAGCACAAGTGCAGAGAGTGTCCCTTATAGGTGAAGAAGGAGAAGCTGGCATGTGTGGCAAGGCCACAAAAGGTACAGCAAGAGGAGAAGCCAGTGCGCCCTGAAAAGGGAAAAGCATAGAAAAAGGAGAGAAGATTGAGGAAAGCAGAAGAAGAAGAGATGGCACGCATGGCTAGGCTATGAGAAGCGCAGTAAGAAAAGTGGAGAAGGAGTTCAGTGGAAGAACTAAGAAAGAAGACAGAAGATTACTACAGCAAAGGGGTACCAGAGAAAGCACTCCTACTAGAGCTAGAGTAGTGCACAAAGGAGGTGATAGTAACATATGTGTAGTGTGACAGATATGAAAAGAAGGGGTGCTATATGGAAAAAAATAGGAGGCAGGGGGTGATCAAAGACAAGAAGAAATAGTGTGGATGTCAAGAGAAGAAGGAGGGAAAAGCACAATAAGGCGGCACATGGTTAGGAGAACTAGAAGGCATAGCAAAAGAGGAGAGTAGCCAAAGGGATATCAGGAGAACATTCAAAATCCTAAGAGAAGTATAGTTAGATATTGGGATAGAGAAAGTAGATATGCATGAAGGTGTAACAGTAAAGGTGCTTTTGGACAGTAGTGCCATGGGAATATTCATGGACAAAGAAATGGCCAAAAGACATAGTTTTAAAATGACGAAACTAGAGAGGCCCCTAAAAGTGAAAAATATGGATGAAATGAAAAATAGTGGAGGAAATATTATGTATCAGGTAGAAGTCAATGTCTTCTACAGAAACTATGTAAAAAGAATGAGAATGGATGTGTGTAACTTGGGAAAGACAGAGGTGATATTAGGAATACCTTAGCTACAAGTGCATAACCTGGAGATAAACTGGGAAACGGGAAAGATAAAGATGATGAAATACCTACCTTTGTGTAGAAGAAACTTGGCAGTAAAAGAAGATATAGAGCAGAGAAAGAAAATTAGAAAGAGGATAGAAAATGTGGAGAAGGCAGACAGAGATGAATGGGAATGGACAATGGAAGAAAAGTTCAACGAAGAGATCAAATTAGATAGAGAAAAAGTAAAGGGAATGATGCCACAAAAGTTTCACAAGTGGCTAAAAGTATTTGGGAAAGTTGAGTCAGAAAGGATACCAACGAGAAAACCATAGAACTATGCAATTAATCTAAAAGAGGATTTTGTCCCAAGAAAAGAAAGAATATATTTAATGTTAAGACAGGAAAAAGAGGAAGTATGAGAATTTATGGAAGAGCAGTTGAGGAAGGGGAATATTAGATCCTCAAAATTGCCACAGATATTCCCTATCTTTAATTTCAGACCTTATCGACACTATGGGAACAAAAAGAGTATTCACAAAGATGGATTTGCAATGGAGGTACAATAATGTGCGAGTTAGAGAAAGAGACAAGTAGAAGGCAGTGTTCATGATGTATCTAGGAGTCTATGAACCTATTGTCATGTTTTTTGGTCTTACAAACTCGCTAGCAACTTTTCAAGCGATGATGAATAATATTTTGAGAGACCTCATTAACACAAGAGAAGTAACAGTGTTCATGGATGATGTTTTAGTAGAAACGGAAGAGGAGGAGAAATATGACAAAATAGTAGAAGAAGTGTTGAGAAGAATAGAAAAGAATAACCTTTATGTAAAGCCCAAAAAATGCATATGAAAAGTAAGAGAAATTGATTTCCTAGGGTTAGTAATAGGATCAGGAGGAATTAAGATACAGGAAGAAAAGGTAGTGGGAGTCCTAGAATGGCCAAGGCCAAAGAGGTACAGAAGTTTTTAGGGCTAGCAAACTACTATAGGCAATTTGTCAAAGATTTTGCTAAAATAGCTAAACCGATGTACAAGTTGGTCAAAAAGGACAAAAAATGGAATTAGGGAGTTAAGCAGAAAAAGGCTTTCAAGCAGTTGAAAAAGGTGTTCACAATATGACTAGTGTTGATAGCCCTAGACCTAGATAAAGAGATGAGGGTAAAGGCAGACGCGTCAGAGTACACAACAGGAGGAGTGTTGTCAATGAAGTATGAAGACAAGAAGTGGAGGCCAGTAGCTTTTATCTCAAAATCACTAAATGAGATAGAAAGAAATTATGAAATTTATGATAGAGAGATTTTAGCAATAGTCAGATGTTTAGACAAGTGGAGACACTTGCTAAAAGGAACACAAAACAAATTTGAGATCTGGAGCAATCACAAGAATTTGGAATATTTTATGAGTAGCCAGAAGTTAAATCGAAGACAAGTGCGATAGGCTCTATACCTGTCTAGATTCAATTTTATGCTCAAACATGTGCCAGGATCTAGTATGAGAAAGACCAATAGTTTAAGCAGACGACCAGACTGGCAAAAAGGGATAGAAAGAGATAACGAGGATAGGACAATGATAAAGAAAGAGTGGTTGAAGGTTAAAGCAATACAAGTAGCAGAAGTAATAATAGACGGAGTGGATCTGTTAGAAAAAATAAGAGGATTAGAGGCAAAAGATGATAAAGTTGTCAAAGCAATAGAAGAAATGAAACAGGTAGGAGTAAAGATATTGAGGAACAAAAAATAGAGAGAGGAAAATAGACTTATGCTAAGGAATAGAAAAGTATATATTCCTAAAGACGAGAAGCTGAGAGTAGAAGTTATCTGGCTACATCATGATACACTAGTAGGAGGGCATAGCGGACAGTGGAAGATGACAGAGTTGGTCACTAGAAATTTCTGGTGGCTAGGAGTAACAAAGGAAGTCAAAAAGTATGTGGAAGGATGCAATGCATGCCAGAGAAATAAAAACTGAACAGAGGTACCCACAAGAAAACTTATGCCAAATGTAGTACTAGCTAAACCTTGGACTCATATTTCAGTGGACTTTATTACGAAGTTGCCGTTAGCACAAGAATATGACAGTATCTTGGTAGTATGCGATAGAATGACAAAAATAGCACACTTTGTGCCAACCATAGAAAGGACTTCAGTAGAAGAAGTAGTAAGATTATTCCAAGATAACATCTGGAAGCTGCATGGCTTACCAGAAAGTATTATAACGGACAGAGGGGTGTAGTTTGCAGCAGGAATGATGAAGAAATTGAATCAAATGCTGGGAATAAATACAAAATTGTTAATGGCTTACCATCCACAAACAGACAGTCAAACAAAAAGAATAAATCAGGACTTAGAATAGTACCTGAGGATGTTTATTGACTATTGACAAGAATAGTGGCCAGATTGGTTAGTAACAGCAGAATTTGTATATAACAACAAAGTGCAGACTAGTACAAAGGTATCTTTATTCAGAGCAAATAATAGGCAGGACCTATGCATGGGATTTGAGTTAAGAAAGAAGGGAAGATTTGAGAGGGTGAAAGAATTCGCAACAAGAATGAAGGAAGTACATAAGGAAGCAGAGATGGCACTGAAAAAAAGTCAGGGAGAGATGAGAAAATATGCTAATAGGAAAAGAAGTGAGGTAGAAGAATATAGAGTAGACAACTGGGTGCTTCTAAGCACAAAAGATCTCAAGTATTAAATGAAAGAAAGACAATTGGAAAAACTTACGAAGTGATTTGTAGGACCTTACCAAGTGAAAGGGATTATTTCAACAAATGCAATAGAACTGGATTTACCAAATACAGTCAGAATACATCCAGTAGTTAATATCAGTAGAGTACAAAGGTACAAAGATCAAGTAGAAGGTCAGAAGAAGGAACAACCAGCACTAGTTATAATCGAAGGAGAAAAAGAATATAAGGTAGAGAAAATATTAAATAAAAAGAAGTTCAGAGGGAAAGATTAGTATTTAGTATAGTGGAAAGGATATATGGCAGAAGAAGATATGTGGGAGCCAAGAGAAAATTTAGGAAACATGAAAGACTTAGTAAAAGAATTCAAGGAAGAGTACAACAAAATTGGGAGAACAAAAAAAAGAAGAAATAGGAAAAAAGATAGAAAAGGAGAATTACTGGGTAGATATACAGCAAAGATGTTATATGTATGGGATGACAAAAGGTTTGATGAAGAGTACTGAGGATAGCTGGAGAGAAATTAGAACAAATGGAAGAAAAAAGGAAGGATCAATAAGGAAAAAGAGAAAGAAAAAGATGAGGAAGGAAGAATAGAGGAATGGAATGAAGAAGATGAGATAGGAAAAATGGGAGATCTATACAACGAGTTATAGGAAATTTTCAGAACAAAAATCTTTAAGAGAGGGATACTGTCATGAGTCACCTCGACCATAACTAAGAAATATGACATAGACTGGAATCGAACTCTGGACTGATAGAGACTTGTAGAATAAATAGAGACAAACAGTGCAAGAATGTATAAGTAGTGTAGTAGAATGAAGCAAGAACTCCATCAAGTTCTCTTCTAACCTTGAAGAGTTCTCTTGATCCTAACCCAGAATTAAGATCTTAAGTCAGTTGTTGACAGTAAAGTGGAGACCAAGAAGCAAAAGCAAGACAGATTTGCAGAAACAGATGACCTAGAATAACGACTTCAAAGAGAGATTGCTATCAAGTCCATAGAATAAGTTCATTAATATAGTTACCTGGGTCTGACTAGGGATTTTGAGATCCTAGGACCAGAACTAGATGTTGAGAATGATGGCACAGAAGCAGAATTCAAGAGCTTTGCCAACAGCATTTGTTACAAACCCAGGAAGAGAAAACTAGTAAGAGATTTAGAAACTATAGAACCAGAATTAGGAACAGACAACGACAATTCAGAGACAGTGTCAGAGAGGTCCAGAAACAGGATATGTTGCCAAGTGAGAAACTTATCAGAAGACTCCAAGACTTCAATATTGAAACTGGAGTTAGATAATAACAATTTAGAGACAGACTCAAAACACTCCAGATATAAAGAATGTTACCCAGTGGAGTAAAGAGCTCTTTTGTATTTGCGTTTTTGCTCCCAGAAATAATTGTTGATAGAAATGGCTATAGAATATAGAGTCTGGAAGGTGAAAGGTCTACCTTCTTTATGAGTAGAAATAATATCCTAAATGCAATCAAGGAGTCTAACATAGTACCTATGGCAGAGAGTATTCTCTGTCCACTGTAACTCAGTAGAGTACTGGAGAAAAGCGATGTTATAAATTGCAATCTGGTCATCAGGATTCATATAGAGATGATCTAAGGAGTGAGTTGCTTTCGCAATAACATCTGGAATACCAAAGTATGTGTGCATTTCTTTAACAAAGAAAGACTAAGAGTATAGCTATGCATGATGAATGCCTTGATCCTCTTGTTCCAATGCTACCTGAAGCTAATCTTGTACTACTCCGGACATATAAGTCATTGCAAAATTGATTTTGTTAAAATCCAATTTAACAACAGTTGGTCTGGAGTGGAAATAAAAACAACATTGAAAGAGGAAACAGTGAAGTTGGTGTGGGTCCATTCCATCAAAGATATCCAGAATGCAAACTTTGATAGTAGGAGTAACCAGAGGTCATTCTAGAGTATTGGACAGGTAGCAGAAGGTGTTGATTATTTTGGTAGAGAGTAAATGAACAAATAGATTGAATTGTAAAATTAAAGAATTGAACTTGATGATAGAAATAACTGGTTGTGAAGATATAGAATCTGAAGTTAAACTAGTTGGTTGACTCCAGAGTGGAGGTTGGAGAGACAAGAGTCAGGAGCAAGGGATCAGAAATTGAACTCATTTGTTCCAATGCAGCATAGTCCCAGACACTCTGGGAACTACATCTGCTGAAGACACTGTAGTTGAATAAATGGAATTAGACATCAATTAGTATAAAGGACAAGAATAGCAGAGCAAATAAGTGAGGACAGTAAAGTTGAGGTAGTTGAGTGCAATAGTGACCAATATGAGTTTGTAAATTCTATTAAATACGGGAAGATGGATAATGGAGTGGAGGAGTTATAAATAGAATTATACTCCAGGACAGATATATAGTACTATTTTAGAGAATAGATAGTACTTAGTGATGATGAAAAACCTAAAAAAGCAAGCTCTAGCAAACAGAACAAAATGCTGGAGTGGAGTACAACTTTTGATGAACAACCTTGGCTTCAACTTATGTGTTGTGCCCTAGTCTCTGGTTGTGAGGTTAGTTGTGTATTTTAGAATGAGAGTAAGTCAGCAGGGTAGAGGTCCTAGGAATATAGACTATGATAGAGACTGAAATGAACAAGGATAGGATTAGGACCAAGTGACATTAATCTATGAACTAAGGAACTAGAATGTAACTAATGGAGTATTTATACTAAGTCTAGAATAGAAGGAGTATAAGTAACTAATCTACATTATGATCCTATAAGAGTAGACAACAGGAGTTCAGGAGTAAATTTTAGTAATAAATAATATATATGTCATATGACAAAAAATAATAATTTAATAGAAATAATTCCTTTTATATTTCATTTATTAATTTGCTTCTGAACTCCTGTTGTCTACTCTTATAGGATCATGATGTAGACTAGTTACTTGTACTCCTCCTATTCTAGACTTAGTATAAATACTCTATTAGTTACATCCTAGTTCCTTAGTTTGTAGATTAATATCTCTTACATGTTCTCTTCTCACTTCCATTAATCTATATACCATTCCTCTCCTAAACTTCTAGCAAAAATTCCGTCCTCCTGAAATATGCAACCACATGCAACAGCAGATCAAGGCACAGTACACAAGCTGAGGCCAAGGTTGTTCTTCAATTTTGTTATTAATCCCCTTTTTTCTCAGAATAACTCTGTTCCATTCTGGGTTATTTTGTCCTTGCTCCACATATTCATGACAATATAAAAGGAATTGTTTTTTATTAAATTATTATTTTCCATCATATGACAATAGCAGAGTTTGCATATAATACCAAAATGCACTCAGATACAAAAACTATTAGAGAATCAAGCTAATACCATGATCTAGTGAAAGCTTCTGGAATATTTCATTAGTATATAAGTTTATAATTAGTTATCTACTTATTGGTTTGCAATGGAATACACTTTATTCTAAGTCAAACCAATGTACAACTAGATTTCTACAACAAAAACATTACCTTTCAAGATAAATTATGAACAAGATTCCAGAATAGAGTTCAAAGTAAGAAAGAAAGAAAAATATGAAAGGACAGAAAGATTTGTAATGAAAATAAAAGAGATACAGAAAGAGGCAAAAGTAGTACTAGGAAAAGCACAAGAGGAGATGAAGAAGTATGCAGATAAGAAGAGAACAAAATTTGGTAAATATAAAGTAAGAGACTTAGTCATGTTAAGTACCAAGAATCTGAAATATCAGATGATCAGAAGGAGGACAAAGAAATTGATAAAGAAATTTGTAGGACCTTACAGGATAAAAAAGATTATATTATCAAATATAGTAGAATTAGAACTACCTAGTACAGTAAAAATACATTTGGTAGTCAATGTTAATAGGATAGGTAAATACATAGGATAGGTAGAAGGGCAAAAAAAAGCAACCAGCTTCAGTTATAATTGAAGGAGAAAAGAAATAGAAAGTAGAGAGAATCTTGAATAAGTGAAGAATAAGAGAAAAGAATAAATACTTGGTGTAATAGAAAGATTTCATGGCAGAGTCCAATACTTGGGAAGGAAAAGAGAATTTAAAAAATGCAAAGGAGGCAATTGAAGAATCTGAGAAAGAATATCAGTAAGACATAGAAGATGTTGGGAGACAAGAAAAAAAGAATATTTAGGAGAGAGGAATTGCTAGGACAATTTATGGCAAAGAAATTATTTGAGGAGTCAGATAAAAGATACAATAAAAAATATTGGGGAAGACTTGAAAGAAGCTGGAGATAATAGAAAGGCAAACAAGCAAGAAGGAGAAAAACATTGGAGATAATCCAAAAAGAAGAAGAAATCAAGCAAAAAAGATTAGAAATTAGAGAGTGAACAAAAGAAGATAAAGACAAAATGGATAACATAATTAATCCATATTATAAGCTGTAAAAATCCTTAGGATGAGAAAACTTAAGAGGAAAGTGGTGTCATAACTTGGCAAAAATGGCTCAGTCATTATTTATATTTTCTTTTCTAGACTTACTATACAAGAAAAGGGTGTAAAAAAGTATTATATGACTATAACCATGTTATAGGTCAGTGTGACATCACATGAAATGGAGTCACATGATAAGTGTGGGAAAGTGGTGCACAGACTATGTAGTAGTTATATAAATAGTGTACAAGAATTAAATAAGAACTCTATTGAGTTTTTCTTGTCAACTTAAACTTGAAGAGTAATTAAGTCATTTTAGGCTAAGTTGCTACATGCATTACAAGACTCTATATACTTCTTATGTTATAGATTTAGAATGGGACTATCATTATTATTAACCATGGAGTAACAACAAATGGTTAATTCAAAAACTGATAAATGATAATGAGATCATAAAAAAAGACAAAGAAATCAATAATAAAAGTTAATAACTTTTATGTGAGTACAAGATTATGAACAATATTCATTCAGAGATATTGGACTCATAGAAAAAGCATTGGATAAACCTTAGACAATAGTATGGGCATTAACAGTTTATTCATAGACTTTTTACTAAAGGAAAATCTTTGGACTCATTTGTTTATAGGCACTGACTCAACTAGTCACTTCTAGTAACAGCACTACTTCAAAGGTAGTAATACCTGTAACACTAGATCTTATATAAAACTCTTGAAACCCCATACTCTCTTGAGTCCTTGGACTATAGTGTAGAGTGTGACTAAAAGTCTTGATACTCTCACTTTTGATATAGCTTCACTCAAAACCTTAACTAGATCCTTTGTAGAGAGGCATGAAAATATTAAGTGTTGACATAGGCTCAAGATTAAAACTCATATTCATCTTGTAGTCTAGAGTCTTAACATCTTGACTTTCTTTGTTACTCCTAGCTACCAGAAATTATCAGCTCTGCTGTTTTCCATTACTTCTCATGTCCTTCTACCAGTATATTATGGTTTAACTTTTACTTTCAACTTCTTGTCTTTAGGCATGTTATCTCCTAATATTAATTTATCTTCTTGTCTCTATTTCTTATCTCTTAATATTTTCATCTGGGCTTGTTTTATTTTCTCTGTTGCTTTTATCACTTTGTTGTCCTTCATATCTGACTTTCTTATTTTCTTCAATAAATTTATCTCTTCTATTACTACTTTTGTTACTTACATTATCCTTACTTTGAATCACTTTCTTTCAACTAGTATTTTGTCCCTGTCATCTCTCTCCACTTCTATTTGTCATCTACTAAGGCTGTTAGCTTTTTTTATGCTACTTCCCAGCACATATTTCAATATAACTTCTGGCTGCTCATAAAGTACTCAAGATTTTTGTGATTACTCCAAATCTTGAATTAATTTTGTGCTTCTTCTAACAAGTATCTCCACCTTTCTAAATATTTGATAATTACCAATATCTCTTTGTTATGGGTCTTATAATTTCTTTCCTTATACTTCATTGACAATATTTTTCCTATGTTATATTCCAACACATCTGTTTTGACTTTTTCCATCTATCTAAATTTAGTACTACTAACACAGGCTTAATAGTAGAGCAATAGTAAGTATTGGGATTAAGAAAATAATATTATACACAAGTTAACTAGGATTGAGTATCAAAGACTAGATTCTAGTAAATAACATAACTATAGTTATATACTAGTAGAATTAAATATGAACTCAGGTGTAACTTTAGTAATATGACAAATAATAAGTGAAAGTAAAGAAAAATGAAATAACATAGCAATAATGAGTTGATATATGATAACATCATCATTTCAATACTCTTTCTCAAGGAGTTGTCAAGTAGCACATAGAATATACTAAGATTTATTTGAAAATTTTCAAAACTTTTGTATAGTAGTGCTTTTATAAAAATATCAGCTATTATTTTCTTTGTTGATATATAATCTAATGAAACTTTTCCATGTTCAATGTGCTCTCAAATAAAGTGGTATTAGATGTCTATATACTTTGCTCTAAAATATGAGATAGAATTGTATACAAGAGTAATAAATCTCTGGTTGTTGGTATATATAATTGTTACTTTTGTTTGAGATAAGTCAAGTCCTTAAGGTAATGTTTGAAGTTATATTGTCTCCTTGGTGACATTTTTAGATACAATATATTTTGTTTCAACTGACAACATTGTAATAGTAGGCTATTTCTTGAATGACCATAATATGATCTCTTTTTCAATATCAAAAGTAAAGATTGACAATCATTAGAATCTTGGATTCAATTTGAGTTTGTCTAATCAACTAGGTCAAACTCTTCCTTTATTTGTCTGCCTAATACTAAGTTTAGATCAATGGTACCTTTAAAATAGCATAGAATACATTTTGCTACCTTTAGATGTGTAATTCCTAGGTTATTACCAAATTATGTAACAAAGTTTACTACAAATTGAATATCCAGTTGAGTTTGAGTGGTAAAGAGAAGTAAGCCAACAAGTAATAAGTAGTAGATATCTCTAGCATAATTCTTATATGCTTGTTTCTTGGCTTTAGATTGGGGTGGTTGGATAGTAGAGAGATTATATTTCACAAAAAGAAATATAGAGACTAGTATAGTATTTTATAGTCCAAATTGAATGAGAATTTAAGATATATACTGACTAGTTAAGATAAATAAGCTAATTGTGTCGATCTTGTGTGATGTGAATATGTGAATGCCTAGCATAAATTGAAGCTCACCTAAGTCTGTTATTTTAAAGTTGTTGTTTAATAATTCCTTAAATGAAACAATGTAATGGCCATTAGGACTACTGACTGCTATATCATCAATATAAACAAGCACAAGGAGAACAATTTTTCCTTTTTCTTTTTTGCTATACAAACAGTCATCAACAAATGAACAAATCTGTTTAAACTATATAAAGCCTTCTATAGGTGCTAATAGTGTCCTCTAGATCCTAAATATTCAATACCTTTAGGTACTTCTATATAAATTTCTTTGTCTAAGTCTCCTTGTAAGTAGCAACAATATCAACTTGATGAATTTCAAAGTCAAGGTGGGCAGAAAGGGCCAGAAAGATATAGAGAGTAATAAACTTGGCAGCTAATAAAAATATCTCAGTAAAATCTTCTTGGGGTACTTGTAAAAAAACCCTTACTGACAATCCTAGCCTTAAATTGAATTTGTTGACTATGTTCATCTAATTTTTCCTTAAAAACAATTTGAGATTCTACTGTTTTTTTTTCTTTTGGTACTATGTTTACCTATTTAAAAACTCCAGCATTTTGCAATTAACAAAATTTAGACTGAATAGTCTCTTCCCACTACTTTGAGTAAGGAGATTGGAGAGCTTCTTGAAAAGATTGTGGTTTTTTTGCAACTGCAAAACCAAGGTTCAGTGAATCATTTATGATAATAGCATTATTAGTAGATAAAAAGGTATATCATTCTGGTGATTTTTATATACAGTTTGAAACATTTCTTTTGGGTAGGTTATTCCATTTTAGGGATTTTTTGGGAGTAGAAGAGGATGCAGCTGAAATATGATTGAGTTCATCATTAGTTGGAGTTATAGAACAATTCATGGATGGAACTATGGGAATTTCTGAAATACTATGGCTTGGCTTAGAATCTTGTTAAGTATCCTGCTAGTTGGCTTTTCTACTAATTGTATTGTCTATGAAATTATTCAAGTTACCCATTGAGACTGTTGGAGCTCTTATGTCTATTATTACAAACTCACTTGGTGAGCTGTCTTCAAAGAATTAAATATCTCATGAGATAATAAGCTTGTTATTTTTTATGTTCTTTAGCCTATATCCCTTTGTCTCATCAGTCCACTATCTTAGAAACCAAAATTTTACCACTTTTGACTTTAATTTTCTTTTTCTAACCTGTTTAGGTACATAAGCCTAACTAAGGGAGCCAAAAATACAAAGATGAAAAACACTGGACTTATGTTCTGTCCAGGCTTTATAGAGGACTATATCTTTCAATCCAGAAGTAAGTGTTAAACTTCTGATGTGCATGGTATACATAAAAGCTTCACCCAAGTATCTTAGGTCAATATCTATACTTCACAATATATAACAGACTATTTTAAAAAAAACAGCAATAACATATTCTATAATTCCATTTTTCTCTGGGAGGTAAAGAACAGTTGTTTCATATATAATACCATTTTGTTAACAAAATTGAAACATAGTTGTATTGATAAACTCAGTACTATTATTACTTCTAAGTAAATAAGTCTTCAAACCAGATTGTTGTTCAAGTATGGCCATAATATTACATATAGTAGGTCCAGTTTCATCTTTATTATAATAAGTGTCCCACTATATAATGACAACTGACTTCAACCATAGCTAGTGCATATGAGAATCTATCCCAAGTAGGAACAGATATAGGTCCAGTTAGATTTATCACAAGCAATTCTATCTTGGAGTATTGACTAGTACTTGTTCCTAGCATAGACAACCAATGAGATTTTCTGTTAGCACAACTATTGCAGAGATGATCAAAGTTCTTTGGGTCACCAATTTTAAGTCTATTAACAACCTAGTTGCAAAGCATCAAATTAATAACTCTGGGGCTCAAGTGCTTTATCTAGCAATGTTATAAGCATATACTGGAGACAGCCTCAGCAACAAATGTACTTCTATTATTTGCATCAATACATTGGACCTGATATAGCATGTCAGTAGATCTCCTAAGGACTGGTGTAAATAAATCTTTTCTATTTTTTGATATTATTCAACCTTTTTCCCAGCTTTGGACCAAAGTGCCTTTGCAATGAAGAACTCCTAGACTGATAAGATCAGTCACTAGGTTGGGAATATGGAGGGTATTAGTTAAGGTGAGTTTTGAAGTACTATTAGGAAAAATCATAGTTAGAGTGACTGATCCAATGCTAGCCATAGAAATGTGGTTGCATCCACCAACAGTGATATACTTGTTATTGATAAGAGGTTAGTAGAAGGAAAATGGATGTTGTTTAGAGATCATATAGAAAGTTACAGTGCTGAAGAGGCTGATTACACTAGGGGTTTTCCTGTTTTCTTTTTATTTAAAGTTTCCTGACTATAGGATAGGTAGCAGTGAATATAAGTTTTAAAATAATTAAGTTGTATGGTCTTTTTAAGAAAGCACCCTAGCTGACACCATGTTTTAGCATAGCATCTCTCATGCAAATTCATGGGAAAATAAATCCAAAATTGAAGGTAAAAGAAGTTTCTGCCAATGTACTGTGGTAGCAGTGATATTCAAAATCCAATTTCTCATTTCTAGACTACTATCCTAGCTCTGTTCCTAAGTCCTGCCTGCCTGGTATTGCCCTAATGTTCTGTTTCAAAGTTGTCCTTACAGTAGTACTCTTTGGCTATATGATCAGACTATCCTCACAGTAGTACTCCTGACTATGTGATTAGATATGAAAGTTTGAATTCTCCTTGTATAACTTAACTTCCTAGCAATGATAAACTCTATCTAAGAGCTCCTATAATGTCACTCCTATAGCTAAGTTACTTATCTTGTAGTCACTTTGGTTTTGACTCTTATCTTGAGTCAAAGCAACTTAATCACTGATCTGATCACTCTAAAAATAGATTTCTACTTTTGAAAACCCAAATAGAGAAAAGAGGCAACTGAGATTGCTTGCTCTTTTTCTACTAAGTAGGGGTTTTTATATGTTTAGAGAAATACAAAAGAAATATATGAAAAAATAGAGAAAATAATCAACCTAGTCATAATCTATTAATATGATTGTTCTGGTAGTGATAGGGAATCCCATGCCTCTTTATCTTTCATTGATTATTTTATATGGTTTTTGCTAGGTCTGTTCTGTTCTTGCTGAGTTACTGGGTTACCTATCACTGACCTTGCAGTAATCTCTTCTTTCTTTGGCTTATCTTAGTGACTTGGGACCTGTCTTTTTCCTTTTTGGTCCTAGAAGTTTTGGATAGGTTTCCACAACCATAAGGCTCTTGGTTTCTCCTCTATTTCTGATTAAGGTAGATCAGTTTTTGATATTGTCCTATTCTTAGCCATTACTAATCAGGTAATACTATATCCTATTCTTGTTTCCTACTAGGCTACTAGTCCTATTCTTGTGTGATAGATATCTTTTCAGACTTTTTTATATGAGACTTTTTTTTTGACTAAGCTACTATTCTTGGTAATAATACTATAGGGCCACAGTATCATGACTTGGCAAAATAGCTAAGTTATTATTTAATATTTCTTTTCTTTTATTACTAAGGTGGAGTGTGGGAAAATATCACATGATAGTCATAGACTCACAAAGGTGTAACAGTAGTCACGTTACATGGAGTCACAAGTCATAGTCATGGCATGTGACAAAGAAGTCAGTTGACAAGTAATATGGAGACTATGGGAGATAAGAAGTATAGCACAATAGTAATTGTATATATAGTGTAGTAAATCCAATAGAAACTCTATTGAGTTCTCTTTGTCAAATGTTGATAAAGAGCAGTTGGCTTTATTTTAGCTCAGGAGTTAGCTCACTGACATACAAGCTTAACTCTGCTTAGTTCTCGAGTGATTAGCCTGTTGGTGGTAGTGACCTTATATCCCTATGTATACTGCTACATAGCTAGGTAACCAGTTTTATTAGTAGTAGTTCTTTGTACCTTCTCTACTATCTAGCAGATGATATTATCTTAGTTCTTATTTTTGGGGTATAAAGTTGTGAAATTTGTTTAATTTTAGGCCTGAATATATTTTGGGCCTTATAGTGCAATCTAAGAGGATGCTATCAGTTGCACTAGCAATAGAGGCCATATTAGCTTGGTTAATCTCATAACAGGTATTGAGTACCATAAGAATTTTCCCAATCTTGCTATTATACTACCAGTAAATTTTCTGTAGAAATATAATATGGGATACAAATTATACCCTTGGATTTCACTATTAAAACCTACTCTAAAGACCTTTTACAAGCCCCAGACATAATCTAGACCTAATATTGGATACTTCTATTAGGTAGTTATTGAGCTGCCACATGCTAGAATAGCATATATCTCAAGAAACAAGACTAATGAACTAGCATCAGGTTTTTCAGAGATAGACTATCAATGTTGATACTCTAGAACTCAGAGGTTCAAGGATATCTTTGGAGTACAGTATAATTTCACTCTAGAGTAGATTTAGACTAATATGATACCAAAATAACAGATCCAAAGTCTATTAGTGACTAGTAATCATATCACTGCTAGACTTAGTCAAGAGGGCATCAAACATATTGTTGACATTTGTATACACTAGCATATGTTTCTAGATTATATTTGGAGTAGAAAAAGACTAGTTTGGAAGTTAGGGAATGTTAGGCAGAAGTAAAGTATGGAGATAGAGTAGGATCACATGGCTATGACTAGTAGACATAGGAGATAGGGAGGTAACATCTGTCATATCCACATAGTAATGTCATGGAGGAAAGATATGAGAGAGGCTAGAAGAAGAAGGAGTTTCCTTTTTTATTCATTTTTAATTAAGTCTTATCAATTTGTATTTTTAATATAACACTTAGAGAGTCTAAGAGAGAGAGCAATAGAATCTTGACACCTGTTGTTATCTCAAGGGCTTAAAAGTTGTCTTATGGTACTTTTCTAAGTTCTAAATAAAGTAGTTGGGTTATTAAGGAGACTAAAACCATATATTTTACTTAATCAAAAGACAAGATATAGTAGTCACTTAGACAATCTTCTATGGAATAGCAGACCTAAAAAGTCTAGCTAATCATTAACTCAAACTGTATCACAGCCATAGAATTTGATATAAAGATATAAATAAGGGCTTAATTGAGTATGGTAAGGCCTATGAGTGGTTTACTGACTACTTTGATAGTGAGCTTGTTACGATGTGTAAAGATAGATATCTTTCTAAGATGTCTATCTTAGGGACACTATACAAGGAGAATCTAGATTAAGTTTACTATCCTTTTAAACAATTTTATCTTAATTATTATACTAAGTTTCTATATTCTCTTTTTAATACCTTTATTCTTAATTCATTCCCACAAACTTTTTAGCATGTAATTGGGACATAGTATCCCATCTTTAGCTTATACCAGGCTAATAGTCTCTTTTGTCTTCTTCATCACGATTTATAGATAATTCAATAGTTATATAGGTAAAACTACTAGGCTTAGTATATTTTTTATTCTTTTTCTTCTTTGGACATTTGGGACTCCAGTGTTCTTTTTCACTGAAAGTATGACAAGTTAATCCAGTAGGCCTCTACTTTGGTCTAAACTTTCCCTTTGTTAAATTTTTAGCTTTTCTAGGATTGTTAGCATTTGAAAACAACTTAGTAACTAGGGCCAACTAGTCAGTTTTTGTTTTTTCTTAGATTTATCAAGTTGATGTTTTCTCTTGGTATGGTCAGATACTGATAGCAGCTCAGCAATAACAGCATTAAGGGTAAGTCCACTATCTTTATTTAAGAGGTTTTGCTTCATAATATCCCAAATACCAGAACAAGGAAGTAAGAGAAGAATAGCATGAATAATATGAATGCCCTTGAGTTTTTGATCAGATTCAGTGATATAATAGCAAAGTTAAAGGAAGGAGCCAATATAATCAGACATAGCAGTATGTTTATCCTATCCCTTGGTATATAATTCCTGATAATAATAATGGACATTTATTCTTTGCCATTGCATGATGTAGATTGTCCAGAGATAATCCTATATATCCTTTGAGGTAGTGGTATCCTAAAAATGTTCTCTTTGACCAAACTCAATAGTATCTCATATCAAACCCACAGCTGCAGAGTCAGATTGTAACTAGTCAAGATATTTCTTTTTAGAAGTAATCTAGTTCCTGTATTGAGCAAAGGTAGTGACAAAGGGCTTGCCTTCAAAGTCAAGAGGGTGAGTCATAAAGGGTATAGGAGAACAATCTTCTAATCCTTCTACAAAGAGCTATAGAAGATGAGCTTGCAAAGCTGCCTTTATATTGTCAAACCAAACATAGTAGTTAGTACCATTGAGCTTTGGGAATTGGAGAGTCTCAGAGGATGATTTCTGAATATATGTGCCTGTGAGGCCCATAACCTAACAGCAGAGTAATAGGTATATAAATAGATCAGAATATGAGATAACATACCTAGGACCAAGTGTCAAAGACTAGGTCCTAGTGAACAACTGTAGTTATATACCAGTAGGATTGAATGTGGACTCAGGTATAGCTATAGTGATATAATGAGTAATGAGTAAAAGTAGAGAGGAATGAAATAACATAGTGATGATGAGTTAACATACAATAGCATCTTAGATCTATCTTTGTAAATACCTTTTTTGTACCCATAGTATCAATGAGGTCTGAAATCAATGGTAATGGATAATTGTCCTTAGCTGTTTCTTTACTCAAGTACTAGTAATCTTATACCATTTGTTTCTTTTTGTCTTTCTTTCCTACAAAGAATACTAGTAAAGTCTGGGGCAACTTCAAGGGTTTAATATACTTTCCTTAACTGCTTCTCCACAAATTCTCTGACTTCTTCCTTTTCTTCTCTGAACAGTATATATCCTTTTCTTTCTTAGTATGAAATCTTTCTTGAGGTTCATTGCATGATCCTAAGGCTTTCTCACTGGCATCCTTTCCAACTCAACTTTTTCAAACACCTTCATCCATCTAGAGAACCAATTTGGCACCATTTCTTTTATTTTTTCTTTATTTATCTATACTTTCTTATTGAAGTTTTCCTCCATTGTCTACTTTTATTCATCTTTGTCTATCTTTTCTATTATTTTTGCTTTCCTTGTCCTCTGCTTTCTCCTTTTTATATTTTCTTTCACAGCTAGATTTCTTTCACATAATGGTAGGCATTTTTATCTCTCCTATTTCCTAGTTGATTTCTGGGTTGTGGGCAACTAACCATGGCATACCCAATATTACTTTTGTTTTTCCTGGGTTACATACATTCATCTTTATCCTTTCTATATGGTTCTTGTAGGACACATTTACTTCTACCCTATGTATTATAGCTTTTTCACTATTCCCTG
>Ga0153962_1000020_pt1 | contig 23542 bp, 15 predicted proteins | sample TSFL046MetaG_FD_106657 | JGI IMG/M metagenome (GOLD analysis project Ga0153962, IMG submission 106657) | Attine ant fungus gardens microbial communities from Florida, USA - TSFL046 MetaG | ecosystem: Host-associated > Fungi > Mycelium > Unclassified | place: USA: Florida, Withalacochee...
CGACGGGATGTCCGGCGCCTTCAGCACCGCGAAGCCCGCCTGATCGACCGTGCGTTTGTGCAGATGGTTGATGCGCCCCATGCGGTGCAGCACCTCTTTGCCGAACGTCAGGCTGTCGTGAATGGTCTGGCGCTGCACCATATCCAGCATGGTGTGGTCAAGGTAGCGATCGCCGCTCATGCTGACGCCGCCGATAAGATCCGATTCGTTCTGCGTTTGCGCCAGGAAGCGGGCCGCTGCCGAGGTCGCGCCTTTGGTCGAGAGCGCAAACACCGAGGAGCCGCGCGCGCTGCGGCTGGTAAACGCGTCGGCGTGTATCGAAACGAAGAGATCGGCGCGCTGCTTGCGCGCTTTCGCCACCCGGACCCGCAGCGGAATAAACACATCCTCGTTGCGCGTCATATAGGCCTTCATATTCGGCGCTTTGTCGATCAGCGCCTTGAGCCGTCGTCCAATCTTCAGCACGATATCTTTTTCGCGCGTTTTATATTTGCCGTGCGCGCCGGGATCTTCGCCGCCGTGCCCTGGATCGATCATCACGATCATCGGCCGATCGCGCCCCGCCTTGCCGGGCAGCGGCGCGCTCGCCGGCTCGTTGCGCTCCAGATCGCCCTGGTTGTAATCCTTGAGCAGCGCCAGCAGCGGATCGTCTTCCGAGGTGTCCTGACTCGGATAGAGATCCACCACCAGCCGGTGTTTGATGCCGGCCACCGGCGCCAGGGTAAAGGTTTTCGGCGCGACGTTGCGCTTCAGCTCCAGCACGATACGCACGGTATTGGCGTCGAACTGCCCAACTCGCGCGTTTTTAATAAAGGGATCGTTAACGCGCACCAGCTTGTCGACGCCCTTCAGCACCGGATTGAGATGCATATTCTCGATATCGATGACCAGCCGATCCGGATGCGAAAGCACGAACTGCTTATAGTGAAGCGGCACGCTGGACTCCAGCGTCATGCGCGAATAGGTCGAAGAGGGCCAGATGCGTACCGCGACGATATGGTTTTTTGCCGCCAGGCCTGTGCGGCTGACGCTCAGCAGCAATAATGCGCCGGTTCCCTGCAGGAGCCTTCTGCGGGAAATTAGGGGATTTGATTCTGACATGCCGCTCCAGCTGCTCTGTTCTGTCTAAAAAAGCGCCACTTCAATAAACGGCGCTGAAAACTTTAGCCCATCCCTTTGGCGAAGTCATCCAGGAATTGCCAGATAATGCAGGCTCTTAGCAGCAAGCGCACCCAAAAAAACGTAAATTTACGTCAGGTTTAACGCTTGCAAATAGCGCCCTAAAAGAATAAAAATACAAAAATTACGAATAATCATTCATTGAGGTTTGCCGTGAAGGAACGTAGTACTGAGCTGGTTCAGGGTTTTCGCCACACCGTTCCCTATATCAATGCCCACCGGGACAAGACCTTTGTCATCATGCTGGGCGGCGAAGCGATCGAGCATGAGAATTTCTCCAGCATCGTTAACGATATCGGCCTGCTGCACAGTCTCGGCATTCGCCTGGTGGTGGTTTATGGCGCCCGCCCGCAGATTGACGCCAGCCTCGCGGCGAACCAGCTGGAGCCGGTTTACCACAAATACACCCGCGTGACCGACGCGCAGTCGCTGGAGCTGGTGAAGCAGGCGGCGGGACGGCTGCAGCTCGACATCACGGCGCGACTCTCAATGAGCCTGAACAACACGCCGCTGCAGGGCGCGCATATCAACGTGGTTAGCGGCAACTTTATCATCGCCCAGCCGCTGGGCGTGGACGACGGCGTCGATTATTGCCATAGCGGGCGCATTCGCCGCATCGACGAAGAGGCGATTCATCGGCAGCTGGATAACGATGCGATTGTGCTGCTCGGTCCGGTGGCGGTCTCCGTGACCGGCGAGAGCTTTAACCTGACGTCGGAAGAGGTCGCCACCCAGCTGGCGATTAAGCTGAAGGCGGAGAAGATGATCGGCTTCTGCTCCGAGCAGGGCGTAACCCGCCGCGACGGCACCATTATCTCTGAGCTGTTCCCGAACGACGCGCAGGCGCGCATCGACGAGATGGAGAGCGACGGCGACTACCTTTCCGGCACGGTGCGCTTCCTGCGCGGTGCGGTGAAGGCCTGCCGCAGCGGCGTGCGCCGCAGCCACCTCATCAGCTACCAGGAAGATGGCGCGCTGCTGCAGGAGCTCTTCTCGCGCGACGGTATCGGCACGCAGATCGTGATGGAGTCGAGCGAGCAGATCCGCCGCGCCACCATTAACGATATCGGCGGCATCCTGGAGCTTATTCGTCCGCTGGAGCAGCAGGGTATTCTGGTGCGTCGCTCGCGCGAGCAGCTGGAGATGGAGATCGACAAGTTCACCATTATTATTCGCGACAACCTCACTATCGCCTGCGCGGCGCTCTACCCCTTTATGGATGAGAAAATCGGCGAGATGGCCTGCGTGGCGGTGCATCCCGACTATCGCAGCTCGTCGCGCGGCGAAATGCTGCTGCAGCGCGTGGCGCTTCAGGCGCGGCAGATGGGGCTGGAGAAGCTGTTCGTGCTGACGACGCGCAGCATTCACTGGTTTCAGGAGCGCGGCTTTACGCCGGTGGATATCGAGTCGCTGCCGGAGAGTAAAAAGCAGATGTATAACTACCAGCGGCGCTCAAAAGTGCTGATGGCGGACCTGACCTGAGTCAGGCCAGCCGGCTCATCTTTCAGACGGCACCGTCGCTAATGCGCGGGCGACATGGGCCGTGGAGCAAAGCGTCCTGCGCCAGGGACAAAACGCCGGGAGCGTTTTTGAACAGCGCGGCGCGTTGGCCCCTTAACGGGCGCACCTCCAGGATGAGGTGCGTATTGGCGCAGGCCGAGCGGGCAAGGATGCGCAAGCGACTTTGCGTAACGGCCCATGCCGCCCGCGTTCGCTCCTGATGCGTCCTTTATACCAGACTTAGCCTCTCCACCAGCCCGCTGCGGCGCTGGGTTTGCAGCTGCACCGCACGCTGAAACACCGCGGGTTCGCTGTAGAGCGTCAGCCGCTTGCGCGCGCGGGTAATAGCGGTATAGACCAGCTCGCGCGTCAGCACCGGCGAGAACTGCGCCGGCATCACCAGCGCGGTATGCTCGAACTCCGATCCCTGCGACTTATGTACCGTCATCGCCCAGGCGGTATCGTGCGGCGGCAGGCGGCTCGGCTGCACCGCCTTCACCGACCCGTCCGGCAGCGGGAAAAAAACCTTCAGCTGATTTTCCGCATCGCGCAGGGTAATGCCGATATCGCCGTTGAACAGCCCCAGCGCGCTGTCGTTGCGCGTCACCATCACCGGCCGCCCTGCATACCAGCGGCTGCCGATCGCCGGACGCCGGATGCGCTGCAGCTGCACCAGGCGCTGCTCGATGCGCTGATTCAGACCCTGCACGCCGAACGGCCCGTCCCGCAGAGCGCAAAGCAGCTGATAGCGGCTGAAGGCCAGCAGAATTTCCTCCACCGGCGCGCGCGCCTGCACTAACTTCAGGAAAGGCCGGTACCCTTCCGCGACGGCGTCGAGCATCGCCTGATAGGCCTCGCCGCTCTGTAGCGCCTGAAAATCGATATCCTCGAAGCCAGCGTTAATTACCGACTCGACGGCGCGCGCATCGCCAAGGTTAACCGCCCGCGCCAGCTGGCCGATGCCCGACGTCGCATCAAAGCGGTAGCTTTTGCGCAGCAGACAGATGCTGTCGCGCACCTCGGGCGCGCGCGCGTCATCCGCGCCGTCGAGGGCGCACTGCGTCAGCGCCGCCAGCTGCTGCGCGCGCGACAGGCTGTAGCCGCTTTCCGCGCAGCGGCAAATATCGCCCAGCACCGCGCCCGCTTCCACCGACGCCAGCTGATCGCGATCGCCGAGAAAAATCACGCGCGCGTGGTCCGGCAGCGCGGCGATTAGCTTCGCCATCATCGAGAGATCGACCATAGAGGCCTCGTCCACCACCAGCACGTCGAGATGAAGCCGGTTAGCGGCGTGATAGCGCAGCCGCTGCGTATCGGGCTGCGCCCCCAGCAGACGGTGCAGCGTCGTCGCTTCGCTGGGAAAACGCGCCCGCTCTTCGTCGCTGACCGACAGCGCCTGCAGCGCCTGGCCGAGCGATTCGGTGAGGCGCGCCGCCGCTTTGCCGGTCGGCGCCGCCAGCTGAATCCGTAGATTGCTGTGGCTCAGGCGAATCAACGCCGCCAGCAGCTTCGCTACGGTGGTGGTTTTGCCGGTGCCGGGACCGCCGGAAATTACGGCGGTTTTGCGCGTCAGCGCCACGGCAGCGGCGATTTTCTGCCAGTCATCGGGGCGATCGCCGAACAGCGCGCTCAGCACGTTCTGCGCGGCGGCGATATCCATCTCCGCCATCTCCGCCTGCCGGGTGAAAAAGTGCGCTACCCGACCTTCGCTTTGCCACAGGCGATGCAGATAGAGCCGCTCATGGCTGAGCACCAGCGGGGTGGCGATGCCGCCGTCGCTCAGCGCCGGCCAGCCGGCGAGCGCCGTTTTCCAGCACGATGGCGCGCCCGCTGCGCGCCATAGCGCCTGCGCCAGTTCGGGATGGCGTCCGGCGAACAGCCTGTCGGGAGTCAGGTGCGCCAGCGGCAGGCAGACGTGGCCGTCGCCCGCTTCGGCGCTGACGCAGGCGGCCGCCAGCAGCCATGCCGGCTGCGCGGCGTCGGCCAGCAGGCGCGCGAACTGAAGATCGAGCGACCGCAGCAGACGTTTTTCTACCGCCTGATCGAGCAGTGACACAATTTCCGTCATACTTCCTCCTCTTTCGGGCGACGAAACAGCGCGTCCAGTCCGGCGACGAAAGCGGCCGACGGACGCGCGGTAAAGATGCCGTTTTGCGGCGAGCTGCCATCGACGCCGCGTAAAAACAGATAAAACACGCCGCCAAAGTGGCGCTGATAATCGTAATCGGGCAGGCGATGCTGCAGGTAGCGGTGCAGCGCCAGCGTATAGAGCTGATACTGCAAATCGTAGCGGTGATCCACCATCGCCTGCGCCATCGCTTCCGGGGTATAGGCCGCTTCGCTGTCGCCTAGCCAGTTGGATTTGTAATCCAGCAGATAATATTGACCGTTCCAGCGAAACACCAGATCGATAAAGCCCTTCAGCATGCCCTGCACCTGGTGGAACTCCAGCTTTGGCGCGCGCGCCGACAGCGCGTCGTGCTGGCGCATCAGCGCATCCAGCTCCGGAGCGTTCAGCATGCGCTCCAGCGGCAGATAAAAGGCCATCTCCACCAGCCGGTCCTGATTTTGCAGCGCGCCCAGCGTCAGGCCGTCGCGGTTAAGCGGCGTATGCAGCACGCGCGCGATCCAGGCCTCCAGCACCGGCAGCCAGTGCGGCGGATAGCCGTTCTGCTCCAGCTGCGTTTCCAGCAGCGTTCTGTCCGGCGGACGAGTAAAATCGATTGACTCAAACAGGCCGTGCAGAAAGGTGCCCGGCGCCGCGCCGCGCGGAAAGTGATGCGGCGTCAGGGCGCTCTCCGCCTCGCCGCCCTCTTCGCCCGCGGCGTCGATATCGAAAGTCGGCATCGCCTCCAGCAGCGGCGAACTGCTGTGCTGCTGAAGCCCGGAATAGCTGGTGACGCGCCAGGCGTCGCGCAGATCGCGCGTCACCTGACGGCTGCTGAGCGTATCGTCGGGCTGCGTCTGTTCGCGCCAGTTTTCGCCGGGGATCAGATCGTCGAACAGCACCTCGGTATCCGCATCCGCCAGCGTCGCCAGGCAGGCGCGCAGGCGGTCGGCGTCGCCGCTCTCCCCCCGCTGCACCAGGTAGCCCAGCGCGCTCTTGTGCAGATCGCTGTCGCCCTCTTTTTTGCGCGCGCCCTTAAACAGCGGCGCGATGCCGACGCTGCAGTGAAACACCGAGCGGGTTAAGGCGACGTAGAGCAGACGCAGATCTTCCGCCAGACGCTCCTGCTCGGCCAGCGCCAGGCTCTGCTCGTCGCCCTGCACGTCGAGCAGCGTCGCGAAGCTCTCCCGATCGTGATAGAGGGCGCTGGCCGCCTCGCGAAAGCCGGCGGCGAAAGGCAGCCACACCAGCGGATACTGCAATCCTTTGGATTTGTGGATGGTGACGATTTGCACCAGGTGGCGATCGCTTTCGAGCCGCAGCTGCTGCTCCGCCGACTGGCTGTTGGGCCGGGCGATCTGCTGAGCGAGGAAGCGCACCAGCGCGTGCGGGCTGTCGAGGTGGGTCGACGCCTCCTGCAACAGCTCGCCCAGATGCATCAGGTCGGTGAGTCTGCGCTCGCCGTTCTCTGAGGCCAGCATATTTTCCGCCAGCTGCCGCTGATTCATGACGTCGCGCAGCATCGGCAACACGCCGCGCTGGTGCCAGAGCTGCTGCCAGCCGGCAAACTGCTCGACCAGCGCATCCCATGCGCGCTCGTTCTGGCTCAGCGTATCGAGCGAGGCGGCATCGATGGCGAAGATGGAGGTGGCCAGCGCGCTGCGCAGCAGGCGCTCCTGCTCCGGCGCCTGCACCGCCTGCAGCAGCCACAGCAGCTCGCGCGCCTCCGGCGTGGTGTAGACGCTGTCGCGGTTGGAGAGGTAAACCGACGGAATTGACAGCGCGTTCAGCGCGTCGCGGATCAGTCCCGCCTCGTTGCGGCTGCGCACCAGCACGGTAATATCGGACGCCTGCACCGGCCGCAAATCGTCGCCTTTGCCCAGCAGTGCGCGCCCCTGCTGCCCGGCAACCAGCCAGCGGCTGATATCGGCGGCGCACTGCTGCGCCATAAACTGCTGATAGTCGCTGACGCCGACGCCGTCGCCGGGCTGCAGCCAGAAGCGCAGCGCAGCCTGCGGCTGCGCATCTTTCACCAGCGTCAGCCGCTGATTTGGCCCGGCGGGATGAACCGGCAGAAACGGAATCGCCTCGAAGAGAAACGGCGAATCGATGCGGGCGAAAAGGCGGTTCACGCTCTGCACCATGCCCGGCGACGATCGCCAGTTGGTATCAAGCGTATAGTGCGCGCTAACCTCGCTGCGGGCGCGCAAATAGGTAAAGATGTCGGCGCCGCGAAAGGCGTAGATCGCCTGCTTGGGATCGCCGATCAGCAGCAGCGCCAGCTCGGGCTGGTTCAGATAGAGCGTGCGGAAAATGCGATACTGCTGCGGATCGGTATCCTGGAATTCGTCAATCAGCGCCACCGGATAGCGAGCGCGAATAGTCTCCGCCAGCAGCGCGCCGCCTGGCTGCTGCAGCGCCTCGTCGAGGCGGCTCAGCAGATCGTCGAAGCCGAGCAGCGCGCGCAGGCGCTTTTCTTTACGCACCGCGTCGCGCACTTCCACCAGCGCGCGGGCGATGACCAGATCGCGCAGCGACAGCGGCTCGGCGAGAAACGCCTCTACCGCCTGAAACAGCGGATGCTGCGGCGGGTCGCCTTTTTTAGTCTTCTCTACCAGCACGCGCTGGGCAAAACGCTCCAGCTCTTTCGGGAAGAGATAGTCGGTAGTCTCGCTGTTGGCCCACTGGGTGATTTTCGCCACCCAGAGCGGCAGATATTTGCTGCTGTAGCTGCGCTTATCGACGCCGGACTGGCTGACGATGCCTTCGACTTCGTCGCTCACCGCCTGCCACTGCCGCTTCATCTCACTGATGCGCGCCAGGTTGGCGGCGTGGCGCGTCGCCAGGGTTTCATCGTCGGTCGGCGGTCGCTTCAGCCGCGGCGATTCACCCTGCAGCCACGGCCGCAGCGTGGTGAGCAGGCTTTCCGGCCCGTTCCACTCGGCGACGATGGCGCGCGCCACATCCAGCGTTAGCGGATAGCAGTGGCGTCGCCAGAAGTCCGCCGTCGCCTGCTTAAACAGCGCCGCCTCATCCTCTATCAGCTCCTGCTCGAACAGCATGCCAGACTCGAAGGCGTTCAGGTTAAGCATGCGCTGACAGAAGCCGTGAATGGTGAAAATCGCCGCTTCGTCCATCTGACGCTCCGCCGCCAGCAGCAGCGACGCAGCCTGCGAGAGATCGTCAATCTGCTCCAGCAGCCGCGCCAGCATCGGGTTGCCGCTCGCGCCGCGCACGCAGGCCAGCCGCAGCTCGTGAATATTTTCACGAATGCGCCCGCGCAGTTCAGCGGTGGCGGCCTCGGTAAAGGTCACCACCAGTATTTCTTCCACCGACAGTGGACGGCTGTAGCTATGTTCGCCGCCCAACCCTAACAGCAGGCGCAGGTAGAGCACGCCGATGGTAAAGGTTTTGCCGGTGCCCGCCGAAGCCTCGATCAGACGCTCGCCGCGCAGCGGCAGCGTCAGCGGATTCAGCGATTCAGGGTAACTCATTGCGTCTCACTCTTAACCGGTAGCGACTGCTGCAGTTTCGCTACCTCATTCCAGGTTTTCCAGCCGGGCAGCGGCGCAAAGGCGACCTTTTCCGCGCCGTTGCCGGCGATCTGCGACGTCATCGCCATGCCCTGCTTCTGCAGTACGGCGCGCTGGAAGAACTCCGCCAGCGCGTCTGGCGTCAACTGCTGGATCTGTGCGATGACCTTCTGCCGCGTATCGAAGGCGTAGTTCTGGCGATCGAAGTCGCGACTGTAGCGTGACGCCTCCTCGTCCAGGGTCTGCGGCCGCTGCTTCAGCTGATTAATCATCGCCTGCTGATACTGCTCGAAGTCGCTCTGCGGCATGGCGCGCAGTCGCTTCTCCGCCTGCAGGTAGAAGGCCTGATAGCGCTGCATCAGCCAGGCGGGCTGTTTGCTGTTGCTCTGCAGCAGGAAGCCGATGCCCCACTGACGGCCAACGGGCATCTGGAAAGCGAAGACCGCATAGCCTAGTTGCTCTTCGGTGCGCAGCTGATTGTAGAACCAGGGCTGTACGATCTGGCTCAGCATCGAGCTGTTCGCCATGCTCTGATACTCGTCGTAGCCGAGCGGCACGTAGAGCGCCGCCAGCGCCGAATCGGTGCTGCTGCCCGCTTTTTGCAGGTTGGCCTTTACCGGCTTCGCGAAGGAGACGTAGTTGCTGCGCCAGAGCTGCGTACCCTGCGTCTGCATCTGCTGCTTCAGCTCGCGGCCAAGCTGGGTCACGCTCTCGGCGCTCAGGTTGCCCACCGCCAGCAGTTCAGGCGTCGCATGATGGATTAAATTGTCGCGATACGCCACAACCTCGTCGAGGGCGATCGTCTGCACCAGCGCGCGGCGCGTCTCGCGCTGCGTATAGGGCAGCTGCGACAGCATCTGCATCGGCTGGATCGCCAGCTCGAACGCCTTGCCTTTGTCCGCCGCGTCCAGCTGATCGAGATACCAGGATTTCGCCTGCTCCAGCTGCTGCTGCGTGGGCTGGAAGGCGGCATAGCCTTCGACCAGTTTTTTCAGCAGCGTCGGCAGCCGCTGGGTAAAACCGCTGGCGCTGAAGACCAGCCCGTCGTTTTCGCTGGTGGAGAAGCTTATGCCGCCGACCGACGCCTGAGAGTTAAGTTCATCCAGCGCCAGGCTGGAAAGATAGTCGTTGAGGCCGAACAGCACCTGCTGACGCGCGTCGCTGATGGCGTGCTGGTTGCGCAGCGCCAGCGTCACCGAGGCTTTCGGCTCGCTGGCGTAAAAACGGCTTGGCATCCAGTAGATCGGCATGCCGAAGTCGTTGGGCAGCGCGACCGGATGGCTATAGCTTTTGCCATCCTGCGGGATCAGGGTGAAATCGTCAGGAATGTAGGGATTCAGCGTCGGCATCGAAAGCTGGATCTGGCTGGCGCGCTGGCGCCAGTCGGCGAAAGTCTGGTCGCTGATGCGATCGACCTGATAAGGCGCGTTAACGAAGTAGGCCTCTTTGTTGTGCGGCTCCTGCGGGCTGATATACCAGATGCGCGCATGCTGCGGCGTCATCTCGTCGAGGCGCGCCTTAATCGCGGCGGCGTCATAGTCGTCGGCGAGGTAAGGCGCGTCCAGCGTATGCTCCACCGGCACGCGCAGCATGGTGTCGGCCAGCCACTCAATATAATCCATATCGCGCGTCAGCGAGGGATAGCGAAAATCGAGCGCCAGCACGTGCGAGACTTCGTCGAAATAGCGCTTGTCGATACCCTGCTGACGCAGCATATCGATGTAGCTGAAAATCGCCGCCACCACTTCGTCGCGCTGCGCCAGCCCTTTATCGGTGAGCGAGGCGGTAATGGCGAAGACGCCGCTGCTGCGTTCGCTCATCGGGTCGGCGCCGGCATTGACGCCATCCGCCAGCCCGTTTTTTTGCAGCCAGTCGACCAGGGTGTTTTTGCTGCGGTTGCCAATCAGATAGCCGATCAGCGTATCGGTCTTGCTGCGGAAGCGGTCGCTGTTATTGGCGATGCGGAACTCAATTTTCAGCTGCTTGCGCGGCTGCGCCGGAACGTAGTGGATGATAATGCCCTGCTGCGCCTCGGTCACCACAGGCACGTCGATAGCGGGCACCGTCGCGTCGTGATTCGCGATGCGGCCAAAGGTGTTGGCGGCAATTTGCGCCATCTCCGGCAGCGGTTTATTGCTGTAGAGCACCGCCTTCATCAGGTTGGCTGAATAGTGGGTGTGGTAAAACGTCGACAGCGCGTCGAGCAGCTTGCTGTCGGGCTTATCCTTCAGCGTGTCGAGGTTGCCGCCGGAAAAGCGCGAGCCGGGATGCGCCGGATTGAGCGTCTCCGCGCCGACCTGGGCCATACGCAGGCCGTCGCGCGAGCGCGCCATCGTCAGCTCGGCGTTGACGGCGTTGCGTTCGCGATCGGCGTTGACCGGATCGAGCAGCGGCGCGGCCAGCGCGTCCGCCATGCGGTCCACCGCCGGCTCCAGCGCGCTGTTTTCCACCTCAAGGTAGAAAGCGGTGCGGTAGGAGGCGGTGCTGGCATTGTGGCTGCCGCCGTGCTTTTTCAGGAACTCCGCCAGATTGTCCGGCTGCAGATAGCGCTGCGATCCCATCAGCACCATATGCTCCAGAAAGTGCGCCAGCCCGAGCTGGCGATCCGGATCGTCCAGCGAGCCGATGGGCAGCGTGACCGCCGCCAGCGACTTCGGCGCCTGCGCGTCGGAAACCAGCAGCACGGTCAGGCCATTATCAAGCCTGACCGCCTGATACTGACGCGGGTCGCTTTCGCTTTTGCGAATGGTTTCATTCAGCGGCGTCCAGCCCGTTGCGGCTTGCGCCAGCGCGGCGCAGGTCGCCAGGCTCAATATCAGCGCCGCTATCCAGCGAGCGTATCTACGCATGTAAACCCCTTCTGTTACCCTAGAAACTGCGCTGCCAGGCAGACGCAGTCGAAAATGGTGCAAACTGACGTACCTTGTTATCGGGTGTCGACGCGTCAGAGCTCGTCGCACCGCTTGCTATTCATCATCCAGGTGAGCCTGCAACACCGGCAGATACCAGCGCTGCGCGGCCTCGGTGATTTGCGCTATCTGCGCCTCGTTCAATACGCGGCAGAGCCGCTGCAGGTAGGGATCGCCGCCCTCGCCTTCCTGCTGATAGCCGCCCGTCCAGGCCTGCAGCAGGCGATTGCGCGCCTTGAGCTGGGTCGCTTCGTCCAGCAGCAGCTGCCGCGTTTTTTTATCGTAACTCGCCGTCAGCCAGGCGCCGCCGCTTTTGTTAAGCAGCAGCAGGGGTTGCGACATACCTTGCCGGTAGCCCTGCATATAGCGCGTCAGCATCGCCTCCGCCTCCGGCTGCGCCACCGCCGCAAAGCGCCAGCGGCTGTTTTCTCTGCCCATCATGCGGCTTTCGCCATCGCCGCCCAGCGCGCAGTAGATAAGATGCTCCAGCCAGAGCAGCAGGCCGTCGTTCATGTTCAGCACGCCGGGACGCCAGCGCAGCAGGCCGTCGCGCTGAACCTGCGTCAGCCAGCCGGTCAGCGTGACGCCGTCGAGCGGCAGATTCACCTCCCAGCTGTCGCCTTCGCTGCGCTGCTCAATAACCGCCGCCGCCACCTCCTGCATCTCCTCCTGCTGCGCCTGCCAGAACAGCTCGCCAAAGGCGCCGTAAGGCAGGTTGCCCGCCGCGCGATGCAGCGCGTAAAGACGCTGCGTGTCTTCGCCCTCCACCAGCGCGTTCAGCAGCTCGGCGTTAATCTGGTAGCGCTCCAGGCTATCGAGCGCGAAAGGCTCGTTGTCCGACAGCTCCGTCTCTTCCAGCCAGAAGGTCACGCCGAGCCGCTGGTGGAACCAGGCGCGCACCGGATGACGCCAGAAGCGCAGAAACTGCTCGCAGGAGACCGATTCCATCTCCGCTGGCGGCAGCGGCTGCACAAAGTCGGGCTGCGCCTCGCCTCGTCCCTGCGCGGCGGGCAGCCATTCGCGCGCAAAGCTGTGGCAGCGCGACTGCGGTTGAAAATTCTCGGCGGCGAACGGCATGCGGCTGTGCAGATGCTGAATATGCTGCTGCACGCGCTGCGCGCTCGCATCGAGCTCTTTTGCCTCGTCACCGGGCAGACAGAAGCTCTGGCCGATGTAGTCCAGCAGCTCTGTGACCAGCACCGACGGATAGCGTTCCGTATTATCCTGAATGGCCCGGCCGATATAGCTGATATAGAGCCGATCCTGCGCCGAAAGCAGCGCCTCAAGAAACAGGTAGCGATCGTCGTCGCGTCGGCTGCGATCGCCTTTGCGCGTCTGCTGCTGCATCAGGTCGAAGCCCGGCGCCGGCAGCGTGCGGGGATAGACGCCGTCGTTCATGCCGAGCAGGCAGACCACGCGGAAGGGGATCGAGCGCATCGGCATTAGCGTGCAGAAGTTAATCTGACCGGCGAGAAAGCGCTGGCTGATACGCTGCTGATCGAGACGCGCGCGCAGATCGTCGCGCAGCAGCGTCACCGGAATAGCCGCCTCATAACGCGCCGCCTGGCCATATTCAATCAGCTGTTTCCACTGCTCCTCAACCAGCAGCAGCGCCGCTTCCGCCTCAGGGTCGCCGTGGAAGAAATCGGTGATCATCTCTCGACAGAGCGGCAGCCAGCCTTCCAGCGGCCGGGATTCGCTGAGCCGCGCGCGCCAGTGGTTCAGCCGCATCAGCAGCTCCGCCAGGTGGCCGGCCAGCTCGCCCACCAGTCCGCTGGATTCGTCGTAGGGCAGAATACCCTGCCAGTCGCCGTGGTGGCTCTCCATCGCATAGCCCAGCAGCATGCGCTCCAGGCCGAAGCGCCAGGTGTGCTGGCCGGTAACCGGCAGCGCCAGCGCTTCGGCGCTGTCGTCGTCCAGTCCCCAGCGCACGCCCGACTCGTCCACCCAGCGCCGCAGCAGGCGCAGGCCGCTCTCATCCACCGAAAAACGGTTCGCCAGCGCCGGCACCTCCAGCAGCGCCAGCACGTCTTCCGCGGCAAAACGGCTATCCGGCAGCGCCAGCAGGCTCAGGAAGGCGAAGATCGCCGGGTGCGCCTGGCTGGCGCGGCGATCGGAGATAGAGAACGGCAGGTAGCGATCGGCGGGGGCGTTTGCGAAGACCGCCTGAATAAAGGGAGCGTAGCTGTCGATATCGGCCACCATCACGATAATATCGCGCGGCTTGAGGTCGGGATCCGCCTCCATCATCGCCAGCAGATGATCCTGCAGGACTTCTACCTCGCGCTGGGCGCTGTGACAGATCTGCACGCTAATCGAACGATCGCCGGGATCGAGCGGGCGCTTGCTGCCGCTCCAGGCCAGCTCTTCCGCGTTCAGCCCCAGCACCGCATTATCCTGCAGATAGAGCAGGTCGTGCTGCATGGCGTGCAGCAGATTGTCTTCCTCGACCTCGACGAAGGCGTCAACGTCATCCGCCTCATCCATCTGGCTGAGCAGAAACAGGTTGTCGCGTCCCAGCTTGCCCCAGGAGGCCAGTAACGGGTTGCTGAGCTGCTGTTCCCCTTCGGCGTTGAAACGCGTAGGCGCCTCAAGCGGATCGCTGAAGAGCGTGCGCGCCTCTTCGCTGTCGAGGCGACGGCGCTGGCGGCTCTGCAGCTTCGCCAGGAAGGCGTAGTCCTGAATGTCGCCCCAGTAATCGCGGCAGGGATTGGTAAACAGCAGATGAATATCGATATGGCGGCCCAGCGCCTGCAGCGCCTGGAGATAGACCGGCGGCAAGGCGGAGATGCCGCAGATAAAGACGCGCTTCGGCAGGCTGGGCGGCGCCTGCTCGGCTCGCTCCAGCGTCTGAATAAAGCGCGCGTAGAGATTGGCGCGGTGCCATTTCGGCTGTCCCAGCGCCTCGGTGTAGGCCACCAGATCGCGCCACAGCGCCGACTGCCACAGCTGCGCGTCGCCCAGGCCTTCCACCAGCTCGTCCTGCTCCCAGCGATTGAGCCAGTCGGCGCGATAGACCAGATACTGGTCGAAGAGATCGGCGACGCGTGAGCAGAGCTGGAACAGCTTGCGCTTGTCGCTGTCGTCGTGCAGATAGTGGCGCAGCGAAACAAAGGCCTCTTCGGTCAGCAGCGTCGGCAGGCGATGCATCAGCTTCCAGCTCATGCTGGCTTTGGTAAAGGCGCTTTCGGCGGGAATATCCGGCAGCACGCGCACGAACATATCCCAGATAAAGGAGGCGGGAAGCGGAAAGTCGATATTGGCGGCGACGCCGAAGGTGTGCGCCAGCTCCATCTGCAGCCACTGCGCCATACCGGGACTCTGCACCAGCACGGTTTCAGCGGCGAAGGGATCGCTAAGAGGATCATGTTCTATCACCGCTGCCGCGAGAATCTTCAGAACATCGAGCTGGTTTGAGTGATAAACGTGAAACATGAAAACTCCTGTGGTGACACTGTCTGGCGCGGCAAAGCGGCAGACTGGTCACTCTACCGCGTATCGCCGGGGTTGCCCATAGCGTGGGAGCGCTTTTGCCTCTCAGCAACGTAAACGCGTCAGCATGGCGCGCGCCCCATAAGGTCCGCTGACCTCGGCGCGCTCCAGCGTGCAGGTCGAGACGGCACCGCTGCGCTGCAGCGAGGTACGCCAGCCCGCAACCTCGTGGCCCATCAGACGCTGCGCGGCGACGCGCGACGCCACACGCTGCTGCCACTGCTGGCTGAAGCCCTGCGTCAGAGCGCGATGATACTGCAGCAGCGCGCTGACGCTCGTCGCCAGCAACAGCAGCGCGAACAGCGCTTCCGGCAGGCTGAACCCGCGCTGCCTACAGGCAGAGCGCTGCCGCCGCCAGCGGACAGTAGTCGATCCAGCCGTGCGGCAGCGGCCTGATCCGCTCGCCTTCCCTTGCCACCCAGCGCCGCAGCGCCAGTTCGCTCGCCGCCGCGCGGCCTGTAAGTAACGCTCGCTCATCGCTTACCTTCTGCAAACAGCTTTGCCAGCCCTGCACTGTCGCCTGCTGGCAGCCCTGCGCCCCCGGCCAGCTCAGCGTCAGCCCCCACTGCAGCGCCGACTGCGCCGCCCAAAAATCCCGGTAGTGCCGCCGCTCGTCGGTCACCAGCGACATGCCCTGCTCCAGCCGTTCCCGGCTGGCGTGCAGCGTCAGGCTGCCTGCCAGCAGGATTATCAGCACCATGCCCAGCGCGCTGTTGCCTTGTTGATTCACAGATTTTCGCCCTCTACCCAGCTTTCCAGCGTTTCCAGCCAGCGCCCGGCACGACCGGCCAGCCGCAGCTTAATCAGCGCCCCCGCGCGTTCGACGCTGAACTGCTCAATGGTAAGAAAAGCGGGATCGGTTAAACGCTCCCAGCCGGTTCCGCCGCAGTCGTCCACGCCGCGCTGAGCTTCCAGCTGCTTTTGCCGCAGCCGAAAGCCGTAGTAATCGCTTTCGCTATGGGCTACGCCTTCCCATTTCCCGTTGCTGTTATCGTCCCAGCGCAGCAGCAGGCAGCCGGTGGAATGGCTGAGCGCCGCGCCGCCGCACTCGCCGTTGCAGTAGCCGGCGCGGCGCACCGCTTTTTCCAGCGTCTGCATCAGCTGCTGCAGATCTTCCCGCAGCTGAACGCGCTGCTGCAGGCGCAGGCTCTCTCCGATTAGCAGCGGCAGAAAACGTCCCGCGCTCAGCATCAGCACGGCGCTGACGGCCATTGCTACCAGCATCTCCAGCAGGCTGAATCCCGCCATCTTTAGTCGCATCCGTGCTCCTCCGGCTGGCAGAGTCGAATGCGGGCGCGGGCGGAAATAATTAGCCGCAGACTGCCGCTGGCGTTGCCGAACGCCAGGCTGCCTGCCTTCGCCATATTGCGGCGGCCGTAAAAGCCCGGCTCGCCGCGTAGCGCAATCAGGCTAACCCCTGGATAAGGCGCCACGAACCGCAATCGCCCGCCGCGCGCGCAGCCGCCGTCAGGTTTCGGGCCGCTGCCCAGACAGCCGCGCTCGCCCGGTATCAGCCAGAGCGCGCGATCCTGGTTTTGCCAGTTGGCCTGGGCGCGCAGCCGCTGTAAAAATCCCTGCAGCTGTTGCGCGGTCTCGCGCAGCTGCTGCCGCTGCTGCCAGCGCTGCCAGCCCTGCAGCGCGCCGAGGCTGAGGATGCCGACGATAACCAGCACGAACAGCAGTTCCGGCAGCGTAAAGCCCCGCTCGGTTTTCTTTTTCATGGCGCTACTCTGCCGCGACGCGCGCGCCGTCGCCAGCGGTGCTGGCCGGTGGTGCGCGCCGCTTTCCAGCAAAAATGGGCGTATTGCAGACAGCCGCAAAGAAATGCGGCAGAAGGCGCAAAAGCGGGATAAAAAAAGCCCCGGCGAGCAGGGCTACGCCAGGGCTTTGTTACCGCCGGCCGCGATTTACACCGCGACAGGCGCCTTAATGGCGGGATGAGGATCGTAGCCTTCGATCTCGAAATCTTCGAAGCAGTAGTCGAAGATTGAGTCGGGCTTGCGCTTAATCACCAGCTTCGGCAGCGCGCGCGGCTCGCGCGTTAGCTGCAGGCGCGCCTGCTCCAGATGGTTGCTGTAGAGGTGCGTGTCGCCGCCGGTCCAGACAAAATCGCCGACCTGCAGATCGCACTGCTGCGCCACCATATGCACCAGCAGGGCGTAGCTGGCGATATTGAACGGCAGGCCGAGGAAGATATCGCAGGAGCGCTGATAGAGCTGGCAAGAGAGCTTGCCGTCCGCCACGTAGAACTGGAAGAAAGCATGGCACGGCGCCAGCGCCATTTCGTCCAGCTCGCCAACGTTCCACGCCGAGACGATAATGCGGCGCGAATCGGGATCGCGCTTCAGCTGTTCAATAACCTTCGCAATCTGGTCGATCTCTTCGCCGCGCGCGCTGCCCCAGCTGCGCCACTGTTTGCCGTAAACCGGGCCAAGATCGCCGTTTTCATCCGCCCATTCGTCCCAGATAGTGACCTTGTTCTCTTTCAGGTAGCGGATATTGGTCTCGCCTTTCAGAAACCACAGCAGCTCGTGAATGATCGAGCGCAGATGCACTTTTTTCGTGGTCACCAGCGGAAAGCCGTCCTGCAGGTTGAAACGCATCTGGTGGCCGAAAATCGATAGCGTGCCGGTGCCGGTACGGTCAGATTTCGGCGTGCCGTGGTTCAGCACGTGTTGCATCAGGTCCAGATACTGTTTCATTTTACCTCTCGAGTGTGTTGCTGCGGGCGACGACGATACGCCCAGACCATCATGATAATGCCCGCCAGGATCATCGGAATGGAGAGGATCTGCCCCATACTGACGCCGCCCTCGAACAGGCCGAGCTGCGCATCCGGCTGACGGAAGAATTCAACGATAATGCGAAACGCGCCGTAGCCGATGAGGAACAGGCCGGAGACGCTGCCCATCGGACGCGGTTTGCGAATAAACAGGTTGAGAATAATAAACAGCACCACGCCTTCCAGCATCAGCTCATAGAGCTGCGAGGGGTGACGCGGCAGCACGCCGTAGGTGTTCAGCAGATCCTGATAGCGCGGATTATTCGCCGCCAGCGCCACATCTTCGCTGCGCGAACCGGGAAAAAGCATGGCGAATTTGAAGTCAGGCGCCACGCGGCCCCACAGCTCGCCGTTGATGAAGTTGCCGAGACGGCCTGCGCCGAGGCCGAACGGAATCAGCGGCGCGATAAAGTCGGAGACCTGGAAAAAAGTGCGTTTGGTGCGGCGCGCGAAGATCAGCATCACCACGATCACGCCAATCAGGCCGCCGTGGAACGACATGCCGCCATCCCAGACCTTGAACAGATAGAGCGGGTTCTCCAGAAACAGCGGCAGGTTATAGAAGAGCACGTAGCCGATGCGGCCGCCGAGGAAGACGCCGAGGAAGCCAGCATAGAGCAGGTTTTCAACCTCCTCTTTTTTCCAGCCGCTGCCGGGTTTGTTGGCGCGGCGCACCGCCAGCCACATGGCAAAAATAAAGCCGACAAGGTACATCAGTCCGTACCAGTGCAGCGAAACCGGTCCGATAGAGAAGATCACCGGATCGAACTGCGGAAATGCGATATAGCCGTTATTCATCATTCACCATTCAATTTTCAGCCCTGAAAAAGGGGCGCCAGGCGGATATGTTAAAGGCTGCGCATAATAGCACAGCCTGGTTTTTTACAGAGCAGCGTAAATGTAAACGAGGATAACGCCTAGCGCCCGCCGCGGATCAGGCCGCCCAGCCCGCGCCGCTCCATAAAGGCGGCGACCAGATGGCGGACCTCCGACGCGGTATGCGCGCGCAGGCCTTGTTCGCTCAGCTTTTGCGTCTCTTCTTTATCCAGATGGCGCAGCAGATATTTTACGCGCGGCACGTTCTTGCCGTTCATGCTGAGATGGTGATAGCCAAGCCCCACCAGCAGCGCAACGCACATTGGATCGCCCGCCATTTCACCACAAAGACAGAGTTCAAGATTCGCCAGACGGGCTTCGCTGGCGATGGTCTGCAGCGCGCGCAGCATCGCGGGATGCAGCGAATCGTAAAGGTTGGCGACGCGCGTGTTGTTGCGATCCACCGCCATCAGATACTGAGTCAGATCGTTGGTGCCAACCGAGACGAAATCGACGCGCGACCGCAGCTGCGGGATCATAAACAGCATCGACGGCACTTCGATCATTATGCCGATGCGCGGCTTAGGGATCACATAGCCCAGCATCTCTTCTACTTCGCGTCCGGCGCGCTGGATTAGCCGCACCGCATCGTCAATCTCGTCAATATGGCTGATCATCGGCAGCAGTATGCTGAGGTTGCCAGAGGCGGCGTTGGCGCGCAGCATCGCGCGCACCTGCACCAGAAAAATTTCCGGCTGATCGAGCGTTAATCGAATGCCGCGCCAGCCAAGACAGGGATTCTCTTCGCTGATCGGCATATAAGGCAGCTGTTTATCGGCGCCGACGTCAAGCGTGCGCAGCGTGACCGGCTTGTTGTGAAACAGCTGCAGCATGCCCTGATACTGCGCCACCTGCTCTTCTTCCGACGGGAAGCCGTTCTGCAGCATAAAAGGGATTTCGGTGCGGTAGAGGCCGATGCCGTCCACCCAGCTGTCGAGCGTCTGTTCATGCTCCGGGCTGAGGCCGGCGTTGAGCATCACCTGAATGCGCTCGCCACTTTTCAACTCGCCCGGCTGGTCGACGACGCCTTCCGCCATTTTGCTCAGCGCGTTCTCTTCGCTGATCAGGCGCTGATACTCCTGCACCAGCACCGGCTCAGGGTCGATCAGCAGTTCGCCGCGATAGCCGTCGACGATCAGCAGGCGTTTATTGAGCTGGGCGGGCAGGATGTCCGCGCCCATCACCGTGGGTATACCCATGGCGCGCGTCAGGATCGCGGCGTGTGAGTTAGAGGCGCCGTCGCGCACCACGATGCCTGCCAGCCGCTCGTGCGGCAGCTCCGCCAGGGTGGTGGCGGTGAGCTCGTCGGCCACCAGCACAAAGCGCTCCGGCCAGGCGTTGGTGCCGACCAGCGAGTCATCGAGATGAAACAGCAGGCGCTGGCCCAGCACGCGCAGATCGCCCGCGCGCTCGCGCAGGTAGCTGTCGCTCAGGCTGGCGAACTGGGCGGCGAATTTTTCAATGACCTTTTTTACCGCCCATTCGGCGACCGAACCCTGCTCGATTTCGTCGAACAGATCCTTTTTCAGGCGGGCGTCGGTTAGCAGGTGGGAGTAAAGATCGAAAATCGCCGCGCTTTCTTTCTGCACGCCAGCGGCAAAGCGTTTGCTGAAGCGGCGGAATTCGCTGGCGGCTTCGCTCATCGCCAGCACGAGGCGTTCGCGTTCGCGCTGCACGTCGAGCGTCGAGGCGGCGGAGACCTGATCCAGCAGCGGCTGCGTTTCGTCGACCCAGCCAGGCGCGACGGCGACGCCCGGCGCGGCGGCGATAGCGCGCACCCGCGTCTGGCGGAACTGGCCGAACAGCTGGCCCAGCTGCGACTGCGACAGCAGGGTCGCCATCTGCGTCGCCAGCGTGACCAGGAAGGACTCTTCGCTCTCGTCAAACTGTCGATGTTCGCGCTGCTGCACCACCAGCACGCCCAGCAGCTGTCGGCGGCTAATGATCGGCACGCCGAGAAATGAGCGATAGCGCTCTTCTTTAACGGCGGGGATATATTTGAAGCTGGGATGACTTTGCGCGTCCGCAAGGTTGATGGGTTCGGCGAGCCGTCCTACCAGGCCAACGATCCCTTCGTCGAACGCCAGCGTAACGGTGCGCCCGCGCGGTTTTTTCAGGCCTCGCGTGGCCATCAGGTAGTAGCAATGGTGATCGTGATCTGCGAGATAAACAGAGCAGACTTCCGTATCCATCGCCAGACAGATCTCATTGACCAGGATGTCGAGCGCGTCGTTAAGCCGTGGCGCGCCCGCCACCTTTTCTACTATTTCGCGCAACTGAGTGAGCATAAGGGCGTGGCCTATCCTCTTTTCCGTCGATGGGCTGGCGCGCTGCGCTGCTGCCCCGCACTCTCCTGCATCGACATTACCACGCCAGCGAATTCCTTCATTACGCGGCGATAGACGTCGCGCTTAAAGGAGACAACCTGACGCACCGGATACCAGAAGCTCACCCAGCGCCAGCCGTCGAACTCCGGCGTGCTGCTGTGTTGCACATTGATATCCGCGTCACTGCTCATCAACTGCAGAAGAAACCACTTTTGTTTCTGGCCGATACACACCGGCTTTGTGTCCCAACGCACCAAACGTTTTGGCAATTTGTAGCGCAACCAGTTTCGGGTAGATGCAAGTATTCGAACATCTTTACGGTGTAACCCCACTTCTTCGAACAGTTCGCGATACATCGCCTGTTCAGCGGTTTCACCGGGATTGATGCCTCCCTGAGGAAACTGCCAGGAGTGCTGTCCAAAGCGCCTGGCCCACAACACTTGTCCTTGCCTGTTACAGATTACGATACCAACATTCGGGCGGTAGCCATCATCATCGATCACTGGACTACCTCAAAGCTAAATTTGAATAGCCTGATTGTTTCACACTCCTTACAGGCGGTAAACCACTGGATTGACGGGAAGAACGCGGCGTTGCGCCTGGATAACTCACAGTACTGGCCCGAGTTATAAACAATTAAGGCGTCAAAGCGCCGATCTTATTCACGTTTTCTGTGGATAGCTTTGTGCAGAACGCGGGAATTAGCTGAATAAACTTTTGCGCCCCTCAAGCAACCCGTAAAGATGACAGCTAACTTTATTGTTATAAAACAAAAAATTAATCAACTCCTATTCAGAATAAAAACCGCTAAATTTTCGGTGAATATAGCAAAAGCGTTTTAGCTGGTTAAAGATCAAGCGACGTTGTTTTTATCCACAGACAATGCAGTAAAGTTGCTCATGACCGGATAAAAAAGCGGCTTTCCTGCGGAAGTCAAGGCTGTAAATGGAACCAGTAATGGGTATGCGGCAAGGTTATCCCACCGATCTGTGGATAACTCAGGCGAAGATCCTGTTCATTATTGCCGTCAGTCCGGGATAACCTTGCCTTACTATAAAAAGTCAGCACGGCACGCAATTAAAAAAGCATGGCTAATCATGCTATTATCAACGCCCTTTCTTCTGACGCCGCTGTGGGAAACGTTTTCAGAAGAAATGCCGCCTACTTTTTAACCAGCCGAGTGTTTGTTATGTTCCAGCTTCCCGCCCCACCCGAAAATGAAGACGTTCTCCTGGCGCGCGCCCATGCGCTGGCGGGTCAGTCGCTGGCAGCGCTGGCCGCGCAGGCGAATCTGCCAATGCCGGCCGATCTGAAGCGTGATAAAGGCTGGGTCGGCATGCTGCTGGAACGCTATCTGGGCGCCAGCGCAGGCAGCAAAGCGGAGCAGGATTTCGCTCACCTCGGCATCGAACTCAAAACCATTCCCATCGACGCGCAGGGCAAACCGCTGGAAACCACCTTTGTCTGCGTCGCGCCGCTTACCGGCAACAGCGGCGTCACCTGGGAAACCAGTCATGTGCGCCACAAGCTGGCGCGCGTGCTCTGGATCCCGGTAGAAGGCGATCGCGCTATCCCGCTCGCCCAGCGCCGCGTCGGCGCGCCGCTGCTGTGGAGCCCGAGCGAAGAGGAAGATCGCATGCTGCGCCAGGACTGGGAGGAGCTGATGGATATGATCGTGCTGGGCCAGGTTGAGCGCATTACCGCACGCCACGGCGCCTGGCTGCAAATCCGGCCGAAAGCCGCCAACAGTCGGGCATTAACCGAAGGCATCGGTGAGCACGGCGAGCCGATTATGACGCTGCCGCGCGGCTTTTATCTAAAAAAGAGCTTCACCGCGCCGCTGCTGGCGCGGCATTTTTTACTGTAGGTTCGTTGAAGCGGATGCGTATAATCGCCGTTTACTTTTCGTTTAAGATTGAGTGTGCGCATGTTTGAGTGGATAACCGATCCCAACGCCTGGCTGGCGCTGGGCACGCTGACCATCCTCGAAGTGGTTCTGGGTATCGATAATATTATTTTTCTGTCGCTGGTGGTGGCGAAACTGCCTAAACATCAGCAGGCCAGCGCGCGTCGGCTCGGCCTGATGGGCGCCATGCTGATGCGTCTCGCTCTGCTGGCCTCTATCGCCTGGGTAGCGCGTCTGACTCATCCGCTGTTTACCCTTTTCGATCACGCCTTCTCCTGGCGCGATCTGATCCTGCTTGGCGGCGGTCTGTTTCTGCTGTGGAAATCGAGCATGGAGATCCATGAAACTATCGAAGGCGGCGAAGAGGAGCACAAAACCAACGTGCACTCTTTTTTCGGCGCTATCGTGCAGATCATGCTGCTGGACATTATCTTTAGCCTGGACTCGGTCATAACCGCCGTCGGCCTGTCCGATCACCTCTTTATTATGATGGCAGCCGTGGTGATTGCCGTGCTGCTGATGATGTTCGCCGCGCGCGCTATCGGCGAGTTTGTCGATCGCCATCCGTCGATCAAAATGCTCGCCCTCTCTTTTCTGATTCTGGTGGGTTTTACCCTGATTCTGGAGAGTTTCGCGGTGCATGTACCAAAAGGTTACATTTATTTCGCCATGTTCTTCTCGATAGCCGTCGAGTGCCTGAACCTGATGCGCGCTAAGAAAAGCGCGGCGTAAGATGTCAAGGGCGGCCAGCGGTCGCCCTTTTATTTTCAGATTCATGCGATAACGCAAGGCGCCAAAACCATTTATTACTACACTTTTTGCAGTTGATACTGCGTGGTCACTGACAGGCGACGTGGTCCACTGGCTGACGGGAGTGAGAGGAATAAGCGTGATGAAAGAGTTGGCAGGCGTTGCAGCGTTAATTTTTGCC